>Ga0164318_10005872_pt1 | contig 11885 bp, 20 predicted proteins | sample GuaBasSedimGuay9_FD_113734 | JGI IMG/M metagenome (GOLD analysis project Ga0164318, IMG submission 113734) | Subseafloor sediment microbial communities from Guaymas Basin, Gulf of California, Mexico - Guay9, Core 4571-4, 0-3 cm | ecosystem: Environmental > Aquatic > Marine > Hydrothermal vents... | reverse complement strand
GCGGCCCTATGAAACACACTTTCAACTCCATCCTTTTCCATTCGCTCAAGCATTTGGGCAGTCGCTTCACATGCCGTGATTTCCCTGATATTCAATCCTTTTTTCTCAGCAGCCTTTTTTGCGTCCTTTTCCATTCCGTTTACTCCTCCTTCTAGGTTTATTTTGGCTCCCTTCTTGGAAGTTTACGCACCTGTTTATATTTCCCTTTTCCAAAACCCTATCAAGCCCCCTTTTCCGAATGCCAACTGTACCATTTCCCATCCCTCTGCACCCATTTCATTTAAAATATTTTCCAGTACCTCTGTCTGGTGCCTTGCCACTTTTTCCAGGTGGCACTCGCCCTCAAGGGAGCAGAAATAAACCAGCTCAACAAATTCCTCTGCGGGGTGTTTTGTTATTCGATACTCAAAGCGCTTCATTGATGCCTTATGTCCCAGCCTCTGCCACGACCTCGCATTTGGTAAAATCTATTTCCTGCCCACATCCGGAACAAATGTGCTTACGGTCAAATTCGTCTGAAAATATTTCCTTTTCCTTTCCGCAGTTTGGGCACTTGCAAACAAAAGATTTCAATGTTTTCAATGACTCAAAGCCGGGGCAATGCATTGGTGTTGTCATTGTTCCACCCCCTTCTTCTGTGGCTCGTCATGTTCTTGACCCTTTGCGGGGTTTTGTTGCTCCCGCTTCAAGCACTCTGAACAATATCCAACAAATTCTAACCTATGGCCGAAAACTCCATACTTTGTCAGGTGCCCAACCACATTTTCCAGGTTCTTTATGGGATCATTAAGGGGCTCAATGGGTGCGTCTTCAATTTTTCCACAATTTAAGCATGTGATGTGATAATGTTCGTCGGTTCTTGGGTCGAACCGCATTTGAGGGTAATCACCCCTTAGTCTCCCTATCAATCCTTCAGAAACCAACAGGTCGAGGTTCCTGTAAACTGTGCCAAGGCTTATGCGCGGCAAGCGTTTCCTAACCTTTTCATAGAGCTCATCAGCCGTTGGGTGCGATCCGTATTTCCGCAGCTCTTCAAGAATTATCCTCCGCTGCTTTGTCATCCGATGTCTTTGTTTATTGTTCAAGGACTGGGGCAACCTCTTATTAGTAATTGTTCTCAATACTAATTGGGTTCCAAGCCCACGTCAAGAATTTTTTGGAGGGATATTCAGAGCTAAAGTTTTTCTGGGGAAGGATAACGAGATAAATGAGGGGCGGGCAATATTAGCAAAATGCCCACCCATAGCCTTTATTCCTCTTTTTCGAACATTTCTTTGTCAGCGCCACAGACCGGGCAAGTCCAGTCATCAGGAAGATCCTCGAAAGCCGTGCCCGGAGAAACCCCATTGTCCGGGTCTCCCGCCTCAGGATCATATACATAACCGCAAATCGAACAAACGTATTTGGCCATAATTCCTCCTTTCTTCTTTTAAATTGTCTATGGTTAGAACATAGCAACAGGTACAGAGAAAACCCTTGATTTGTCAAGAGCGGGGCCTGCCGCAAATCCAACTAGCCCAATTTTTTTGCGATTTCTTTTCCGTAGTCTTGGGCCATCTGTGTCCCGCCCTCTAAATAAGCGGATTTCAATCTTAACGGACCGCTTATCATATCCATCTTGAAGATATTTTTCATAGTCTCAAATATCCTACCGGGGGCCTCACCGCTCCAGCCAAAGGCGCCAAAAGCCCCCCCGACCTTTCCCTCTAGCCCAGCTTTTTCAGCAAGAAAAAGCATGGTCTTCATAGGCTGCATCATTTCGCCGTGGTAGGTGGCAGAGCCGAACACATACCCATCATACCCCTGAAGATCGGCCTCTTTCTTTATCTGGGTCACATTTACCACCTCTGCATCAGCTCCTTCAAAGCGTATGCCCTCGGCTATCAGCTCGGCTATGTTTTTTGTGCCACCTGTTCTGGTGGCGTATACTACCAGCACCTTGCTCATTTTATATCTCCTCTGCTAGTCAGCCTCATCCAAGATTTCGAGTTTGCCCTTGATCTTGGTGCCACAGTGAGGGCACAAGATCTCGATTTCGTCTTCATTACCAATGAATTTTTCTCTCAAGGTTTCCGGGCCTAGGAAGCTTACGTCCCCGCAGGCGCATTGGGGGCATTCTGCCCTGACCCTATATTTTTTCTCAGACATGCTTTTCTCCTCCTCTACTACTTGAGCCTTGGGTCACTTCCTGTCTCCCCGCAGTCAGGGATGTAACAGGACACATCCATAAACTCGCATTTTTCTTTACATGATGGACATTGCTCCGGGGGCTTGTCCGCCGAGAGGGTATATCCACAGTTACTACATTTCCATTCTCCCATTTTTTTGCTCCTTTCATTGAAATTTATTGATCTTGTTGGGTTGGTGGAGTGAAAGTCCGCTGACCCAGTTCCCGGTCAAGCATAAACAGGCCTCCCCGTGCATCACTCATCAGTTTGAGTTTTTCCACCACCTCATTCGCGCTGTCTTCTTCCTCCACTTGTTCAGTGACAAACCACTGCAAGAAAATATTGGTTGCATGGTCACGTTCTTGGATGGCAAGTTCCACTAAGTCATTTATCATCCCTGTGACCTTCTGTTCATGAGCATAAGCCGCTTGGAAAACCGCGAGGGGTGAATCCCATTCAGTCGGAGGGGCCTCTATTGCCTGAAGGATCACTCGACCACCCCTCTCATTTATGTAACTGTAAAACTTCATTGCGTGGGCTACTTCCTCTTGGTATTGGACTTCCATCCAGTTGGCAAATCCGCCCAGGCTTATGGATCTAAAATAGGCCGCCATGGACAAGTAGAGGTATGCGGAATACAGCTCCGCATTCAACTGCTGGTTTAGGGCCTTTTCTATCTTCTCGTTCAACATGGCCATTATCCTTTCCATAAACCATGAAGGTTGCAAAATTCCCTGGCCGCAGCCTGGTCTGCCTGTACATTGAAAACTGCCTCCGGTGCGTCACCAGGGTTCAGGAACTGTCTGTAAGCCTTATCGCCGACTATCAGTTCTATCCATTCAATGTAATGTTTCTCTTCCATTGGATGGGCCACATCCCCCACCTTTACCTTGAATCCTTCCGATGTCTTCTCTACTACCGGCACATGTTTCTCTTTGGCAGCGTCAACAGTATTTTCCACCAAAAGTTTCATGGGCTGATTACAACAGACAAGTTCCCCCTTACCAGAATGTAATACCTCAACAATATTTCCACAAACCTCACACTTGTAAACTTGCAGTCTTTCAGTCATCTTCTTCCTCCTTGATTTTTAATTGTTAAGCATCGTTGTTATGAATTATTAGTTACAGGGAAGAACCAAAGGCTTCAAGTGCAGCTTCATAATCAGGTTCTTCTCCAATTTCATCACCAATGCGAGCTCCAGATGAATCCTGCTTAATAGTTTTCTCCAAGCAATTCGAAATAAGCCTGAGGATGGGCACATGCAGGACAAGTCTCCGGGGCCTTTGTGCCTACGTGCAGATACCCGCAATTGCGGCATCTCCACACTACCTCTTCATCTCTCTTGAACACTCGACCCGCCTCTATGTTTGAAGCCAAATCTTTGTACCTTTTTTCGTGCTGCTTTTCCGCAACCGCAATGGCCTCGAACACGGCGGCAATTGCCTCGAACCCTTCCTCACGAGCTACCTTTGCAAAATTTGGATACATCTCAGTATGCTCATAATTTTCTCCTGCAGCAGCAGCCTTCAGGTTTTCCAGGGTTGATCCTATTACACCCGCAGGAAAACTGGCCGAGACCTCCACCTCCCCGCCCTCGAGGAATTTGAACAGCCTCTTAGCATGTTCTTTTTCCTGGTTGGCCGTCTCCTCGAAAATGAAGGCAATCTGTTCGTAGCCTTCCTTTTTTGCCTGGCTCGCAAAGTAGGTGTAGCGGTTGCGGGCTTGAGATTCCCCAGCAAAAGCTGTCAAAAGGTTTTTTTCTGTTTGAGATCCTTTCAATTCTGCCATTGTTTCACCTCCTAACCTTCATTTGGCCTCAGCTACAACAGAGCCTGGCCCTGCCAGTGGTCTGAAGTTTTTCTTTGAAGCGCCACACACTGGACATTTCCAGTCATCTGGCAAATCTTCAAATCTAGTTCCCTTCGGGATTTTACCCTTTCTGTCTCCTTTGTCAGGGTTGTAAATATAGCCGCAATTTGTTGTTTGGCATTGCCACATTTCCTCTGGTTTTGCCATGGTCAAATCTCCTTACATAGAAAACCGTGCCATCTCATCACGGTCCGGGGCAAACATGTCCTTGGAGGCCCCGCAGATTGGACAAACCCAAGTATATGGTAGTTCGTTAAAAGGTGTTCCTGTTTCAATGCCCGTTGTTGGATCCCCTGCTTCGGGGTCATAGACGTAGCCACATATGCCGCAAACATATCTTTCCATCATTTTACCTTTCGTAGAGCTACTGATTCAATGCCTCACCAATGGACCTCCCATAGTCTTGGCATGCCTTTATGCCGTCGGGGGTGCCAATGGTGTTTTCCTTCAGTCTCAATGATCCAAGTCTGGATATCTTCATCTTGAACACGAACTCCAAGGTATCCAGGATTATCTTGGGCGCGTCACCGCTGTGTGTATAAGATCCGAAAGCTCCGCCCAGCTTTCCTTCCAGGTTAGCTTTTTCAGCCAGGAAGAGAAAAGTTTTCATTGTGCCAATCATATCCCGGTGGTAGGTGGGAGAGCCGAACACATAGGCATCGTAACCTTCAAGCTCCTTTTCGTTCTTTATTTCTTGTACCTTTTTCACTTCCACTTCATTGCCGCTAAACCTGATGCCCTCGGCAATGTATTGGGCCATTTGCTCAGTTTTACCTGTTCTGCTGTCGTAAATAATCAAAGCTTTTCCCATTTTTTCCTCCTCACTTATTGGTTTGACGCTTTCAAATTACCAGCTGAAATTCCTCATTCCACCCTTATAAACGCCTTGGATTTTGCGCCACATACGGGGCAGGTTTCAGGCGGTTCGAACTCGCATGTATAACCACAAACTGAACAGACATAATATGCGTCAACTTCTGACAGATTATCCAAATTATCCAAAGCCTTCTGGTAAAGTTCGGCGTGGATCTTTTCTACCGCGTTTGCATATGTAAAGCTTCTTTCAGCCGCCTTTTCTCCTTCATCCCTAGCCGCCTGAATCATTGCCGGGTACATCTCCTTGAATTCATAGGTTTCCCCAGAGATCGCCTCCTGCAAATTTTCCTTGGTGCTTTTGATGCCTCCAAGGACTCTCAAGTGTGCGTGGGCGTGAACCGTTTCAGCTTCCGCTGCGGCTCTAAACAGCTTTGCTACTTGAGGATAACCCTCCCTTTCGGCCTGTTTTGCAAATGCCAAGTACTTCCTGTTGGCCTGAGATTCTCCTGCAAATGCATCTTTCAAATTCTGCTCGGTCTTACCCATTGTAGTTCTCCTTTCTTGGATTTTGTCGGGTACAAGATCTGATCCTATTCACTTGGAGAGTAGTAACAGCGTTTCGGAGACATGACCTTGCCTTTCTTTTTCAACTCGCTTATTGCCTTTGAAACTTCCTTGCTGTCCACACCCAATATTTTGGCAATGTCGCCGGGCCGTACAGGCTTTCCAGCCTTTTTCATTGCATCCAATACCTTCTTTTCCATTGTCATCCCCCCTTCTACTCAGATTCCTGCCACCATCCCTTGCGGATGTGGGCCTGTTTTTCTGCTTCAGCCAGCTTGGCAATCTTATATGCTGAGTCTCTGATCACAGAATAGAGGATACCGCATCCGTCATCCTCTCTAACAGCATCTCCATGATCAGCAAGTTGAATCATTTCTTGAACAAGCTCTAGGGTCTGCATGATTACCCGGTCACATTCCCTCATATTAGTCTCCTGCCAGCATTTGCTTCTATGAAGTATCAAGATGTATGCCATGGGTGGACTCGAGAAAAACGTTAATTATTTAAATATGATACGGGATGGCGGGCTTTTTGATCCCATTGGTTCCATCTTTTAAATGAGACACATTGTCTGCCTTTGCTCCGATTGAGATGGCAAAGTCCTACTGCCTAGTTTTCACCTGCTTCCAGCCCCGGCACACGGGATGGGGAAAAGAGCTCGTGCACATTGGGTGTCTCGTGAGGACAAATAACAGTGTCTCAAGATTGGCCGAGACACAACTGTCTCACGAGACACTTTCTAGTGCGACGGCCACGCTTCGTTTTCCCTTTCCTCAACAAAGTAGCAAAATTTATTACACTTAAGTTCCCTATGGGTGACAGGGCAGCGAAGGGTGAGCTTGTGCTCGGTCACGTCTACTACTTCCCAGTCACCATTACGCGGTCCGCCCTCAATCCGGATTTTCTGCCCTTTTTTGAAAGGATAAGGTTTGAATACAGTCACCTTAAGCGTTGCCATATCCACCTCCTTGCGTCCTTGGACCTAGGCTGGGATTGAAAATTTCTTTTCTCTGAAATGTAACTTCGCCCTTTGGCACCTCGGGCACGTTAGCTGGTCGGGTAACTCCTCAAAGGGAGTGCCCGGGGCCCATCCAGCTTGGGTATCACCTTTTTCAGGATCATACTTGTAGCCACAGGGACACTGATAAATATGTACTTTCTTGAATCTTGTATTACTCATTGACTTGTCCTCCTCATTGGGAACCCTAATTTGTGATATGACTTTCAAACAAATTCTCCCTTTTCTCAAAACTACTCAAGAAGCATGCCAGGGTGTCCCGGGCATTGAACCGTTTCAAAAAAGCCTTTGCTGTTAATTAGGTGCGTGGGGTTGATAGATCTTTGAACATCCATATAGGCGGATACCGGTGAGACATTATATATCCTTCAAGGAGGAAGAAAATGGACAGATGTGCTGCAAGCCGGGTTGGAATTAAGGGGTAAATCGAGACAGCTCCGGAAAGTCACTGAGAAAACGGTAAAGGGTGGCCCTGCCCACACCTAATAATCTGGCAGCCTTGGCTTTGTTCCCCCCTGTTTGCTTAAGCGCCTGTTCCACCCTTTCTAAGGTAAGCTTCCGACGCCCGCCCTTGCCTGACTTTTGGTGAAGCCATTCCTGCAATTCAAGGGGCAAATGCTCAGGCTTGACTGTTTTGCCTTTTGCCCGGAGGAGGCTGAATCTGACAGCACTTTGCAATTCTCGGACATTGCCAGGCCAAGGATAGGAGAGAAAGATGGCGATTACATCCTTTGCAAAATCCGAAATTTCCTGGCCTAAGCGGCCAGCTTCGCGTGTAAAGTGCTCAACTAGTATGGGAATGTCCCCCTTTCTTTCTCTCAATGGCGGGATTTCGATAGGCACTACGTTTATTCGGTAATAGAGGTCTTCCCTGAAACGGCCAGATCTTACTTCCTCCCTGAGATCCCGGTTGGTGGCACTTATTATTCTGACATCAGCACTAATGCTTTTTTCTCCGCCAACTCTCTCGAATTTGCCGTCTTGCAATACCCTCAACAGCTTTACCTGCACGTGCTTGGGCAGTTCAGCCACTTCGTCAAGGAACAAGGTTCCTCCATCGGCCAGCTCAAAGCGTCCCTTTTTGTCCCTGATCGCCCCTGAAAACGCACCCTTAACATGCCCGAAAAGTTCGCTTTCCAAGACTCCCTCAGGCAACGCACCACAGTTTATGGGTACAAAGGGACCTCCTCCCCGCCTGCTTTCCTTGTGGATGGCCTGTGCTACAAGTTCTTTGCCCGTGCCTGTTTCTCCACTTATGTGTACTGGATAGTCATTGGCCGCCACGTCCCTTATCTGACGGTAAATCTCCAGCATCTTGGGATCCCTTCCAATAATGCCCCTAAATTCTTTCAGAGCACCTGCCTTGATCTTCAAGGCCGTGATGTCAGTTACATCTCTAAATGCGGCCAATACTCCGACGAAATTTCCCTCGTTGTCTTCCATGCCGTTAATCCGCATTTCAAGACGCCTGGGCTCTCCTGTCTTAGTTACTATTGTTAAAGGATATTCCTTGTCTTCCCAATTGGCAGGGGGACCTTGTCTGAAAGAACAACGACCACCGCAAAATGGGCCATCGAAGACCTCATGGCAGTCTTTTCCCACTACCTCTTCCCGGCTATAGCCTGTAATCTCCTCTGCTGTTTTGTTAAAGTAGACTATACGGCGGTCCCTGTCGTGGGCTATGATCCCTTCAAGAAGGTTGTCGATTATCCTCTCAAGGTTGTCTCTTTCTACGAGGAGTTTTGAGAGCTTGTCTTGCATAATGGATTTATCTTTGATGTGTATTTACGGGCTTTATTGTCCCGTAACATACTAAGGGAGGCTAAGAATTTCAAGTTTTAAGACTGGTAATGGCTTCTTTCCTGTTCGGCATGCTGCCCTGGTTTTACCAAACTTCCCTCGTACAAGGGCGATGTACGATCTCATAAATAATCAGGGTTTGATCATGATCAACAACTAGGTGATGAAAGCTTTGCTGAGATCTATGATAGACTGGTCATTGACGTACGGAAGAGTTTGATATGTGGTTATGTTAGCTAGCCTTCTCACTATTTCTGGCAGCCTATCTACATTGGTTTTAATCTGAGAAGCCTGCTTTTTCAAATTGCTATCTTCAGGAAGCTCCTCCAATAGCTCGCTCGAAGCCCACGTGAGGAATTGCAAAAGTTGATTCATTTCGTGGCACACGGCCCGGGCTGTTTCTAATACTACCGCAAGTTTTTCCTGCTGAATTAGCCTGCTTACAAGGGCCCGTTCTCTGAGACATGCGCCAGTGCGGGTAAGTAGTTTCTCCCTGTTGACAGGTTTCTTAACGTAGTCATTGTCTCCTGCAGTGAATGCCTTTTTGAGGGTTTCATTGTCGGTATTTGCCGTGACAAAGATGATAAAGATGATAGGGATTGAATGGGAGAATAAGTTCGGCGAGACGCAGATTAACAGGATTGTCATCAACAATAAGCGTTTCCGGCTTGGTATTCTTCGGTGAGCCCATGATCCTGTCCTCTTCTTAATATATTGCTCACCATCATAGCAAGTTTGGCAGGGGTGAACGGTTTCTGGATAAAGTGTACATCTTCTTCAACTATCCCGTTTTGCACGATGGTATCTTGAATGTAACCTGACATGAATAAAACCTTGGTATTGGGCCGTAGTGACGATATATGCCCTGCCAACTCCTTACCGTCCATGCCAGGCATAACAATGTCGGTAATTAATAGGTGGATTTCTCCGGAATACTGTTGCGCCTGTTCCAGGGCTTCATTTGGATCTATTGCAGAAAGTACCTTGTAGCCCAACTGGTCCAATATGTCTCTTATTGTGTTTAGGACTAGCGGCTCATCCTCAGCGACGAGTACTGTTTCTCCCTTACTTGTCTTAGGAAGTTCTTCCTTAAGGCGTTGTTGAGGCTTACGTTTTCCCGTGTGCCTGGGAAGGTAGATCCTAAAGGTCGTTCCATGGCCTGGTTCACTGTACACTGCTATGTATCCGTGGTTTTGCTTCACTATTCCATATACAGTGGACAGCCCCAAGCCGGTCCCCTTGCCAGGATCCTTTGTGGAAAAAAAAGGATCGAAAATCTTTTCCATAATGTCCTTTGGCATTCCACAGCCGTCATCACTTACAGCGAGCATGACGTATTCGCCCGGGTTGGCGCCCTTGTGGACATGACAGAATCTCTCATCCAACGTAACGTTTTTGGTCTCAATGGTGATGGTTCCTCTGCTCCCAATGGCGTCCCGTGCATTCACACACAAGTTTGCCAATATCTGGTCTAGCTGGCTGGGGTCTATGTTGACCAGCCAAAGTTGGGACTGAGGCTTCCAGGCGAGTGTAATCTCCTCGCCTATGAGCCTCCTCAGCATTTTAAGCATACCCTCGGTGGTTTCATTTAGGTCCAGAACCTTCGGGCGGATGGCCTGCTTGCGGGCAAAAGCGAGGAGCTGACGGGTCAGGTCTGAAGATCGCTGAGCTGCATTTCGGATCTCCATCAATCCATTGTAAAAGGGGGACTCGGGCGTGGCTTTCATGAGCATAAGCTCGGTATGCCCCATAATTACCCCCAACATATTGTTAAAATCGTGGGCTACTCCGCCTGCCAGCCTCCCTACTGACTCCATTTTTTGGGCCTGTATGAGTTGTTCCTGAAGTTTTTCCCTCTCTTCTTCTGCTTGTTTTCGCTCAGTGATATCAATGATGACGCCATCATAGCGAATGGGTTTACCACTGTCATCAAAGTATGCCCGTGTGCTGCTCGACACCCAAATAATGGACCCGTCCTTTCTAATAACCCTGGTTTCGAAATTCTCTAGATGACCCTTTTGTGTAAGCTGCTCTTCATATCTCTTTCTGTCCTCTGGGTTTGCGTAATATTGGGTTGAAATATCAATAATGCTAGAAATTATATCCTCAGGTGAGTCGTATCCAAGTATTCTTGCAAAGGCTTGGTTGACTTTTAAGAATCTCCCATCTGGAGTGCTCTGGAAAAAGCCTGCTACTGAGTTCTCAAATATCCTGCGATAGCTCTCCTCACTCTGCCTCAACTCTCTCTCGGTCTTTTCTCGGATAAGGATTTCAGCCTGGAGATGGTCAGTAAGCTTGCTAAGCTGCGCGGTTCTCTCCTGCACCCTTTTTTCAAGTTCGTCTTGGGCCTTTCTCAATTCATGCTTGGCAGCAGCCATCTCTTTCATCGTTATCTCGAGTGCTGTGTTTTTCTCTTGGAGGTTATCCTTGATAGATCTGAACCTTTGAGCAGTGAAGGCCGATACGTATGCTGTCAGAAAAAGGAGTAGTATTACACCAACACTGATAATAAGTTGGTGCTGTGGCAAGGGGGGCGTAGTTGCCAGTATGCATTTATGGGGGAGGATTCCCAATGTCTCAAGTGCTATCATGGAAAGAAAGGTCAGGGCGCAAATGCCAGCGAGCAGAAAAGAGAACTTTTTGGGTGCCACGACCCCTACGTAGCATACAAGTACGGCATAAAGAAGGGTCAGGAACGAAGCATCCGTGCCCCCAAGCAGATACATTATGGCTGTGAAGGTGACGACTTCCAATATATTAAAAGTAAGAGAGAGGGTGTAATAGGAGTCCTTGGTCCTAATCAATTTCTTTATTAGCCACAAACGGGGCACATTGAGGCCAATTAGAAGCAATCCGCAAAGAATGATACCCACAAGATGCTTAAATTCGAAGATATCAACCCAAAAGGCAGTGAGGGCAAATACCAATAGGACGGCAATTGTTAGTGTTCTTACAATGGCAGCCTTTTGATTGCCCTTATAAATACGCGCTAAACGATGGCTGTCCAGCAAAGGCGCGCGTATAGCAGGCGTTATTACCTTGCTGGTATGGTTGGAAACGGGAGCTTGCATTATAGTGTGACCCCTTAAGTACCAGCTTATTGCATCATCTTATTTAATTTCGGCACATTAAGATCAAATCTTTATGTTCTAAATGGCCATTTGGCATGATGATGTGTGCTTGGTTTAGGTTATGGAGAGCTATAAGCACTCCTCACCAGGCAGGAGGATTGAATTGGTATCGAGTATTCCTATGGTTTCTTTTTCCGTTATAGAACAAACCATTTTGACTTATCAAAATATCCGTTTCTAAACTCTGCTGAGAGAAATATGAGGTATAGTTTCAAGTGGTTTAACTCCTTGCATCCCTTTTTTGAGCGAGCCAGAATTTATAATACTCTGCCTTAATAGGAATACCCTTTCGTGGTGTGGCCTCCAGATTTACCTGGGCATCCCTGATATTTTTCCATTGAAACAAATTCATGCGGCCATACATCTTGTCCCTTGCCCCGAATGCCGTATCAGATATCTCATGCTTTTGATCGCTTGGATTGCTGTCTCCATTCTAACACCCATTCCTATTGCTCCTCCTTCCGTCCAATGATTTCACCTCAATCCATCTGAGAGGCAATATAACATAGGCAGCAT
>Ga0164318_10005868_pt1 | contig 11888 bp, 8 predicted proteins | sample GuaBasSedimGuay9_FD_113734 | JGI IMG/M metagenome (GOLD analysis project Ga0164318, IMG submission 113734) | Subseafloor sediment microbial communities from Guaymas Basin, Gulf of California, Mexico - Guay9, Core 4571-4, 0-3 cm | ecosystem: Environmental > Aquatic > Marine > Hydrothermal vents >... | reverse complement strand
TATATTGAGGTTATTAAGAATTATTTGATACTGTTTTATAAGCCTCTTTTCAGCATTCCTTGCCTTAGTCGATGCTTCTATCGTACTGTATATAAACTTTTTTAATACACTTACTGTGTAATAAGAGATGAAGCCAAGAATAATGAGGAATATAGATTTTCTAATCTGCTGCTGGTGCGTATAACCCAGTGACATCATCATCGAATAATCTATAGTGTTTGAAAAGGTTTTAAACCAGAGAATGTAAACAGTATTAAGACTTATCACTGTATAAAGGGTTGAAAATACAACAAACATGCTGTCAATTCTGGTTATAGAGAGGGCTAAAATAGCTGAATAAACCAGGACGGTAGGGGCAGTAATGGTGTAAAGTAAAGAGTATGCGTAAGAACTGATAAATATTCCAATAGATATTAATGTTGTATCGATGAACATTGAAAGGTATTTTATGAAGGGTTTATATTTGTTTTTTATAAATATATATTGTAAAAATAGATTATATAATAACGGTACAACAGCAAAGCTGATAAAAAAAATGTTTCTATTGTTGATAGAATGTTCTGTATAGTAAATAGTTAAAATTATAAAAACGATTGCTATAAAGAACCATCTGAAGTAGAATGTTACTTTTTCACCTTTAATTTCGAGGTTTTTGATCTCTTCTCTGTAATCTAATGAATATCCTTTTAATGGTGACAATTCTTTGTTCTATACCGTTAGATTTAATGGGTTTTAAATTAGTTACTTTTAACTAAATACATTTATCATTATAAAACTGAAATTAAAATTTTCAATCATTTTATTTTTAATGGAATAAATTGGTTTCATAAATGTTGGTAAATTGCTACCCTAAGGGTCACTACCTTTCCTTTATAGAGTAGTATCATTTATAATGTTTTGTGATTATTGTCTTATTTCAAATGTGTATGTGTAAATCTGGTTGTTTCTTTCAAGATCCACTGATACAATGCTGTCATCTTTAATATTATCCCAGAGTTTATACAACTGATCTATCTGGCTTAACTCATGCCCGTTAACCCTCTTTATTATATCTCCACTTCTTCCACCTAACTCATAAACTATGTTATTTCGGGGTACTCTTACCAGCCTCAATCCCTCCATCTTACCATTCTTCATAAAAGGACTTATAGCTATCTGTGTGAGTATCTGATTTGCCTTTTTGAAAACCTTATTTTCTACCTCGCTTCTGCTAAGGATTTTTCTTATTTTTTTTGAGGTTTGATAATTGTTCGATGAGGTGTAGTTTCTGTTTGAAGCAATTTCCCTGGAAAACACTTTATTTTTAGTCCTGTAATACATTGGGAGTATAACAGTCTTCCCCTTTTCATTTAAATACACCTTATCAGGCATTATCCTTACGATTGTTGCCCGTCCGAGCATATCATTTATATGGTATACTTTGCTATCCCTTTCCCCTCTTTTTTTTATCAGGGCTATTGATCTGCCCTTCCCAAGATAAATTATTCCTGTAAGCTGATACTGGTTTAGTAGCGGTGAATTGGTTGTGCCCTCTTCTTCGCCTGAAGGAATAGCCCCTTTGGTATCAATTGGGGGTTGAAATAGAGGTGTTAATGAAATGTATGAATCATATTCACTATCCAAAAAGGAGGCTGCTTTTTCATTTTTAACTGGTTTTTGGTTTGTGATATTATCAGAAGGAAGCTGAGAAATTTTACCCGCTATAATGGAATCAACAAACTTTGATCCCTGGTACAGGGTAAATATTCCCAGAAGAATGTATATTATAAAAAATAGGCTCTTCATACCAATATATAATTTAATGCTGAAACAGTAGAATTTCCATTATTACTCCCAATGTAATATAGGGGATCATTGGAAACTTATAGTTTCTTTTTACAACGCCGAACAATATCAGGGCAATCCCTATAAAAAGACCACTCACAGATGCTGTTATAAGAACTGTTAAAGCTCCGCGGAAGCCAAAAAATATTGTAACTGCAGGAATTACCAATAGGTCGCCTGTTCCCATAGGGATTTTTTTCTTAATCAGAAGAATTATTAAAAAACTTAGCAAGATAAGAGCTAATCCGGTTAGTGCCCCATATAGATAAAAGGATACACCTTTTGGAATAAGTCCAATGTATGAAAGAACAATCAATCCAATACTTCCCAGATAGAGCAGCCCAATATCGATAAAAGATATATAACCACTGTCTATATCAAGCATAGACATGTAGGTGAGAATAGTTAAAAGATATGATAACAGAAAAAAACTATATATATTTTTGTAATTCAGGTAAATAAAAACGTATAATGATGGTATTAGTAGTTCAATCAAAAGGTATCTAAATGGGATTTTAGCCTTGCAATACCTGCATTTGCCTCCAAGTATAGCATAGCTTACAACAGGTATAAGGTCGTAGATTTTTAATCTCTTTTGGCAACTATCACAAAAAGAGGGTGGATGAATCAGGGAAATTCCCCTGCTTACCCTGTATGCGGTAGTTTCGATAAAACTGGCGATACATAACCCCACTAAAACAATGATTAGTATAATCATTTCAGAAACTCATTTAAAATAATCAAATGCATTCTTAAAGATATTGAGACCATCCCCTTCAGTTTGCATGTTTCTACCTTTTCGAGTCCAATCCGGATACTGATAGATAGAAATTGCAGCTTCAGGGTGGGGCATCAAACCGAATGCCCTTCCCGTACTATCGCATATTCCAGCTATTGCGTTTGTAGAACCATTTGGGTTCATCGGGAATATCTGGGTGGTCTTAAACTGCTTATCTGCATATCTAAGTGCAACATGGTTGTGGTTTTCAATTTCATTGAGTGTTTTATCATTCAGAGGGATAAATCTTCCCTCACCATGCCTTACTGGTAGCCGAAGTCTTTCCAATCCTCTTGTGAAAATATTTGGAGATTCCTTTTCGGCTATAAGATTTACCCACCTGTCTATAAAATACCCTGACTTGTTTGGAGCGAGCGTTACCTCCTGGGCACCATACCTGTTTGCACAAGCTGGTATGATCCCAAGTCTAACAAGTATCTGAAAACCGTTACATATACCAAGAATAAGTCCGTCCTTTTCTATGTGTTCCGTAAGAATATCAAAAAGCCTTTTTCCATCTTTGAGAACAGAAAACTTAATTTTAGCGGAAAAAGCAACCCCTGAGCCAAGATCATCTCCAAAGGTAAATCCACCCGGAAATACTATCAGGCGGTAATCATTCAGAGTCTCAGGTGAATCAAGAAGATCATTTAGATGAATCCTTTTTGATTGGAAACCAGCTACCTCACATGCATAGGATGTTTCGTAATCACAGTTAATTCCATAACCTGTTAAAACCATAGCTTTTGGTTTCAATCTTCTACCTCTCATACTATATTTCTTTATTCCAAACGTTCCTTTGAATTAAAATAACGTTAAAGGGCAATTATGGTCGATTTTTTTTACATTTCCATACCTAATACATCAAATAAGGGTTTTCTATAGTTATACTCAAGATTAAGTATATCAATGTTTGCTAAAGTTCGATCTTTGGTATCTGTTATTATTAGATTGGGTGTATTCCTATCGCCAACTCTTCCAATTCGATGTAATGGCAAACCTTTCATTGTTTCAAGAAGAATATCCTCGTCAGATGGATCTACAGTAAGGAGTATTCTCCCTGCTGATTCAGAAAAAAGAATCTCGTAGTAATCGAGTCCTTCATCTTTAAAACAGCTTAGATCTACTGTGGCACCGATTTTTCCTGCAATTGCGGATTCTGCGAGAGCCACTGCAAGACCCCCTTCTGAAACGTCATGCCCACTTTTAATTATTCCCTTCTGGACTGCTCTGTGGTAGGCCATATAGTTATTGAAGAACAATTCTGGCTGAACCTCCGGTATATTTGATGATTTTCCGCCATAAACTCTATAGAATAGTGATTCTCCGAGATGCTTTCCTGTTTCTCCAAGTAAAAAGATTAAATCTTCTCTATCCTTAAAGTCTGTTGTAACTGCCCTTGTTATATCGGGAACTATTGCTATGGCAGAAACAAGGATTGTTGGTAAGACGCTTATTTTGTGTTCTCCAATTTTGTAGTCGTTTTTCATGCTGTCTTTGCCAGATATAAAAGGAGCCTTATAGGCTACTGCAGTTTTGTAAAGAGCTTCGGCTGCCCTTACAAGCTGTGCTAATTTGTACTTACCATCAGGGGTCTTTTGTTTATCGTATATGGGGTCAGGCCAGCAGAAATTATCAAGTAGCGCTATCCTTTCAGGGTCGGCTCCAACTACCACAGCATTTCTTATAGCTTCATCTACAGCAAGAGCAGCCATATTATAGGTATCCACTCTTGAAATAAAGGGGTTTATTCCCCCTGTTAGGACGAAGCCCCTTTTATCACCAGGAACAGGGGATATAATTCCCCCGTCCGAAGGCCCCGCTTCATCCTCACCTATTAGTGGTTTAATGACAGTATTTCCACCAACTTCATGGTCGTACCTCCGGATAATCGGTTCTCTGCTGCAGGAATTGAGGTCTGTAACAAGTCTTTCAACTATAATGGAAAAATTATCGTCCACCTTTGGTCTAATTTCCTGGATATTCGGAGGAGTCCATTCGGCCTCAAGTTTCATAGGAATATTTGAGTGTAAAAACTCAAGCTTTAAATAGCAAACATTTTTTCCATTGTAAGTCACATGAAAATAACCGCTATCAGTAAACCTGCCTATTGCTGTTGCAAGGACATCCCTTCTTCTTGCAAGATCAAGCAGAGCATCAAGGTTTTCTGGAGGAACAGCGAGGGTCATCCTCTCCTGGGCTTCAGAGAGGAGTATTTCCCATGGGTCTAATCCTGGATACTTCAAAGGTGCTTTTTCTAGTTCAAGGTATGCCCCTCCTGAAAGCAATGCCATTTCTCCTACAGACGACGAAAGACCACCTGCACCGTTATCGGTTATTCCTCTGTATAATAACTGCTCTTCAGCTTCAAGCAGCATGTCCAGCATCTTCTTTTGAGTTATTGGATCGCCAATCTGAACTGCATGTGTGGGCGAAGTTTCCTTTATCTCTTCGCTGGAAAAGGTTGCACCGTGGATTCCATCCTTGCCGATTTTTCCTCCAACCATAACTATGATATCGCCGGGTAAGGCTTTTTTTATGTGCGTTGGGACTCCTTTTATCTTTTTTGGCATTATTCCAACCGAGCCGCAGTAGACCAATGGTTTGCCGCTGTATGACTGATCGAATATCACTCCTCCGTTTACCGTAGGAATCCCGCATTTATTCCCGCCGTCTTCAATCCCCTTTATTACTCCTTCCATTATCCTTTTTGGGTGCATCATCCTTGGGGGTAATTCACCTTTGTAATTTGGATCACCAAAACAGAGATAATCAGTATGAGCTATAATTCTTGCACCCAGTCCGGTTCCGCCTGGATCTCTGTCACATCCGACAATACCAGTGATAGCACCACCGTAGGGATCTAGTGCCGATGGTGTGTTGTGTGTTTCTACTTTAAAAGCGAGATTATAATCCTCATTAAACTCAATTACACCGGCGTTATCCTCAAACACAGAGACCAGCCAGTTTCTGTATTTGGATATTTTTTCTGTGGCTCTTTTGATGTATGTTTTGAATATTGAGTTGATCTGCCTTTTTTTATCCTTTTCTGTGTATTCTATTTGAGCATTAAATATTTTATGCTTGCAATGCTCAGATTGAGTTTGGGCGAATGCTTCAAGCTCTACATCCGTTGGATCAGGGCTGATACCTGCACTCTTTCTGCTTTCCCTTATTTCATGGTTTTCAAAATAGCTTCTGAAATACTTCATTTCTTCAAGGTTTAATGCTAAAACCCTTTCTTCAGAGAGTTTTAAAAGCTTATAATCGGGTAGATTTAAGTTGAAAACAGTAACTTCTGGCTCATAATTTTGAATAAACTCTCGTTTTTTTATTGAAAAACCACCATTCTTCAAAAAATTATCATGATTTAAAATTTCGATTTCTTCGATTAATTCATTGTATAAAACTTCTCTCCCTATTTTCTCAATATCTTCAAAATCAAGATCAGCATCTATCAAGTACTGGGTTGATTTATATACCCTGTACCTATCAGTATTGTGGCTTTTATAGTTTGACACCATCATTCTGAGAACCTGAGTTGCTGTATGTCCAACATTATCTGTAACCCCTGGTTTAAAGGAAATCTCAAGAGCCCATCTAAAAGGTTCCAGCGTAACCCCCGCTGGACTATTTACCCTGTAAAACGAGAGTACAGGATCACATAGAACATCCTTTGCAAAGCGCTCTATCTCTGATTCAGGTAAGTCAGAATAAATTGTATATACAGATATCAGGCGTACATTTCTAATATTGTATCCAAGAGTAGAGCGTATCTCCCAGGCTGTGTGTCGCGCAAAAGGATCTTCTCTATCGGGTAGTACAGAAATTTCAATTCTATTGTAATCCATATTCCATACCTTTTTATTTCTCTTTTGATTTATAATAATACAAAAATTAGGCAAGTTGTAAAAGTTCTTTTGAAGTTTTGTAAATCAAATAGATATGGATTATAATTTTAAAAGTGGATGTGTAAAACAATGGAAAATCGGATTGAAAACTCCAGAAAGAGATTGATGAAAAAAGCAGATGTATTTTTATTTTGATTAATTTAGAAACCTAGTGTTGAAATGTTGATAAATATAAGTTATTTTAGAAGTTCGAAATATATAATTATAAAATTAGGTAGGTAGGCTTTGGGTAATAATAAAAAACTTACCTTGGCTTTTTGGGCCTATAAAATAAGGGTTTAGCATTCATAGATGTATTTTAGTAAAACGCTAAATACTGTTATTAAAGACAACAAAGAATGCTGATACAAATAAGGAAAGATATAGCTTCACTAGACCATGATTTTTCTGAATAAAACCATAAAGTAATAGTGTACTAGTGCAAGTAATTTAAAAACGACGAAAACTTTATACAAGGATATGTCCAATGGAAATATCAGAAAGGGCAAAAAATACCCAGTCCTCACCAATAAGAAAACTGTATCCTTATGCAGAAAAAGCAGAGCAAAATGGGAAAACTGTTCTGTATGTAAATATCGGGCAGCCGGATATTGCAACCCCACCTGAAGCCATGGGAATGCTTAAGAACTTTGATAAGGAGGTTTTGGCATATAGCCCCTCAACAGGATATTATTCCCTGAGAAACAAGATATCTAATTATTTTGATAAATATAGAATAGATATAAATGCAGAAGAGATTGCCGTTACTACAGGCGGTAGCGAAGCTGTTCTTTTTTCATTGGCTGCGGTCTGTGATCCTGGTGATAATATATTAGTTGCAGAACCTTTCTATGCAAATTACAAGAGTATTGCACAGATGCTTGGTATTGATATAAAATCGATAACCACACGCATTGAGGATGGATTTCACTTTACTTCGAAATCCCAGATTGAAGAAAAAATCGATGAAAGAACAAGGGCAATTCTTATATGTAACCCCTCAAACCCAACTGGAACTGTCTATTCCCATAATGAGATAGAATGGATTGTAGAACTTGCAAAGGAGAAAGACCTTTTTATAATCTCTGATGAAGTCTACAGAGAATTTAGATATACAGAGAGAGATTTTGTATCTCCATTACACTACAGAGAAGTAGAGGATAGGGTCATAGTAACTGACAGCATTTCAAAAAGATTTTCTTCCTGTGGAGCAAGGATTGGTTTTTTAATAAGCAAGAATTCGGATGTGATAGAAGCTATAACTAAGTTTGCTATGGCAAGGTTATCACCTCCGAGTCTTGAACAGTTTCTTGCTGAAACAGAGTTTGGTCTTTCGGATGAATATTTTAAAGATATTGTTAATGAGTACAGGCTGAGGAAAAATGCGTTTATAGAAGAGCTTTCAGGTACAGATGGGGTCGTATTCCCTGATCCTGAAGGGGCTTTTTATATAATAGTGAAATTTACTGGAGTAGAAAGTGAGGATTTTGCAAAGTTTTTGCTTCAGGATTTTTCCATAAATGATGTTACAGTAATGGTAGCTCCTGCAAAGGGGTTTTATAACAGCAAGGGACTTGGGGAAGATGAAGTACGGGTTGCCTTTGTTTTAACATCATCTAAGATGAAACTTGCTGCAAAAATCCTTAGAGAGGGCTATTTTGCATATAGAAAAATGATGTAGGTCATTTTTTGTAATAGAGCTATGATCTATGCTCTATCTTACGTGTACTATGTTTTACAATATCATTAGATTCTGGAGTTTCGACCAGAATAAAAAAATATCTCCTAAACTGTCATAGCTGCGAAATCAGGGTTCTTTGGTACATTATAATTTCAAATATTGCTAGATTTCTGTTACACTACCGGAATAGCTCTTTCATATATGTTCTGACTCAAGCCCGGAATAACAATTGGCGAAGCCCCCGGCTCTTCGTCTGGAATAGCAACTACTGAAGAAAGTGTTAAAAATCAAAATAAAAAAAGGGCCTATTGCTACAGCCCTTTTTAATCTTTTATAGAAACTAACCCTCTTTTTGAATACAAATCTGGTAAACTAAAGTTTTATTCTATTTATCTGTTATTTGCCACTTCAACTACTTTATCAGCAAATATTTTCTCAGGTACTGCCCCTTCAATAAAGTCTTCCTCGTTAAATACGCTTCTGGGAACTCCCATAACATTGAATTTGTTCGATAATTCAGGAAATTCAATAGCCTCAACCATATCGCCGTGTATTTTGTCTGAAACATATGAAAACTTGTGGGCAAGCATAACAGCTCTTGGGCAGTATGGACAAGTTGGAGTAATAAATACCTGAATGTGAACGGGCTTTTTGATTGAAGTAATCTTTTCAACAGTTTTTGGATTCAACCCATGTTCACCTGTTGATAGCATTTTTATTGATTCCAGTAGTGATACAAACTCATATCCGCTTGGAATACCGAAAAATCTGATACCGTAATCTTTACCATTCACCAGCATAACAATGGCTGGGACCTTATCGACATTGTATTTCTCAGCAAGTTCTTTATCTTTATCAATATCGTGATTTTCATGGGATATCCTGTCTGAGAGTTTCGCAATATCCTCTATCAATTCAACCGTCTGGGGACAGTACATACATTCGTCTTTGCTGGTGAATGTGATAATTTTAACAGATTCTTTTAATTCTCCCAGAACCTCTTTTGCCTGCTGTGCTGTTTTATCGTCTATCATCTGTTCCTCCTGATCTTTTTAATTACTTCTTAATTTCACTACCAATTTAATAATATTAGTCCTAATTATCAACATAAGAATATCATTATATTCCGTTATATCTGATTTTTTTAAATTTTTAATGAAACCTCCTTTGAAAGATTTCGTGTCAAACCCAAAATGACGTTTGCGGTTGTTTTAACAAAAGCTTTTGCAAATTCCCGGTTTTCTTGCTGAATGAAAATTATATAAAATAGTTGGTAATTATAGCATTAGAAGCTCTAATGCAAAATAAATTTGTATATACTTTTATTTGACTATTTAATCCACAGGTTTAAATTATAATAATAGTCAGTAATGGTTGTATGGCAAGATATATTGTTTCGTAATACTAAGTGATATAATGTTTAAATGATAAAAAATTTGATAGATATATTCGCATTATATATGCTATGCTGGCTATATTTAGAGAATCTAAAAGTTGAGTTCAATTATCAATTATAAAATTAGGATTTTGAAAAATGAAAAAGAGAGAAAGATTAATCTGGATAGGAATAGTTGTTTTCATCCTTATTGTAACAACTGCATCGGGTTTGCATCACTGGATTTTTGCCGGAGATACGGATAAAACATATGAGCAGTTGAGGTTATTCAATGAGGTATTCAATCTTATTCGCACAGAGTACTATGACCCCAAAAAAGCGAGCACAGAAAATCTTATAAATGGAGCCATTGAAGGTATGATTAAGGCTCTGGATGATCCTCATACTTCCTTTCTTAACAAGGAATTATTCAAAGAGCTACAAACCGATACCAGTGCGGAGTTTGGTGGCCTTGGTATAGTGATTGGTATAAGGGATGGCTGGATTACAGTAATCGCACCTATAGATGATACGCCTGCATCGAAGGCTGGTATAAGAGCGGGTGATAAAATAATCGAAATCGAAGGGAAATCAACTGAAGGGTACACAACAATGGATGCCGTCAGACTGCTTCGAGGAAAGGTTGGTACAAAGGTTACAATTACCATCAGGAGAGAGTCGGTTAAAGAGCCGATTCACTTTACTATTACCCGTGGTTTGATAAAAATTGAAACTGTGAAATCACAACTGATTAACAATCATATTGGATATATAAGGATTTCTCAGTTTAGTGAGCCGACTCCGGAGGCTTTTATGAGCCATGTGTTGAAACTCAAAGAGCAAGGAGCGGATTCCTTTATTATAGATCTTAGAAATAATCCCGGGGGGCTTTTATCATCGGTAATACAAATAGCTGATATGATACTGGATGAAGGGGTGATAGTCAGTACAAAAGGAAGAGATCCCAAGGATTACAGGGAATATAAAGCTAGGAAGGGATCTTTAACGGATGATATGCCCCTTATTGTAATGATTAATGATGGTAGTGCATCGGCCTCGGAGATTCTTGCTGGAGCCATAAAGGACAATCATAGAGGGATACTTGTAGGGACAAAGAGCTATGGGAAAGGCTCTGTGCAGACTGTAAGGAGGTTGCCCGGTGATGTTGGCATCAGAATTACAACTGCTCTGTACTATACACCATCAGGTAAGAGTATAGATAAAATTGGAATTGAGCCTGATGAGGTAGTTGAGCCTGTAGAAATTACAGAAGAAGATATGAGTAAGATTAAAAAGATCGATGAAAAAAAGATAATCAAAGAATTTGTTGAAAAGCATCCTGTCCCGACTGATAGGGACTATGCCGAATTGTATAAGCTTCTGGATGAAGAAAATCTATCATTAAAATCGATAATTGTGAGACGTCTTGTAAAAAATGAGCTTGAAAGAAATAAAGTTCCCTCTTTAATAGATCTTGATTATGATGTTCAGCTTAGACATGCTGTAAATATGTTAAAGGTTATGGATCTCTATTTAAAGAAAAAGGCATCTTAGTTTTAGCTGTGCCAAATAGCCCGTTTTATAATATGGGAATTGGAGGAATGGTATGTTTGTAGAAGAGGTTCCGGTAAGAACAAGATCGAGAGTTGAGTTTGTAAATATCGATGGTTTAGTCCGTGATTTTATTAAAAAAAGCGGAATAAATGAGGGGTTTCTAACACTTTTTGTACCTCATACGACTGCCGCAATTACCATTAATGAGAATGCCGATCCAAGTGTGGTTCGGGATATCATCAGAACAACCTCAAAATTAGTTCCATATAAGGGTGATTATGATCATTTTGAAGGAAACTCAGACGCTCACATCAAGGCTTCGCTTTTCGGACACAGCGAAACAGTTATAGTAAGTGGAGGAAAGCCATTGCTAGGAACTTGGCAGTCATTGTATTTTTGCGAATTCGATGGTCCAAGAACAAGAAGGTTAATACTCAGTATTAGTTAAGATAGCTACAGCTTTGATAAAATTGTTAGAATAGTTTTATAAAATAGAGAAAGGGATTATAGATTGTATTAAAAAAGAAAAGGTTATATTTCTTTTTATAACGCCGCTATTCTAATCTTATTATATAGATTCATTCCTGTCGGATTTATGAAACTGCTCAAGTTGACATCCCGATATTGACCCAGCACCCTTATTGCTAAATTTATTGATTATTTATTAATAATCAGGTAGAATAAAATTACCTTATATATTATATTAGTAATGCTGGAATGTTCTATATAAATGTTATAAATGTTCTTTTTTACTGAAGAAGAGTTAAGAACAGGAATGAATAGAGT
>Ga0164318_10005867_pt1 | contig 11888 bp, 15 predicted proteins | sample GuaBasSedimGuay9_FD_113734 | JGI IMG/M metagenome (GOLD analysis project Ga0164318, IMG submission 113734) | Subseafloor sediment microbial communities from Guaymas Basin, Gulf of California, Mexico - Guay9, Core 4571-4, 0-3 cm | ecosystem: Environmental > Aquatic > Marine > Hydrothermal vents... | reverse complement strand
TGAAAGTAATAATCTTTTTATAATGATTATATTTTTCAAAAAATATAGAAAATAAAATACAAATCTTCAAATGATTGATATTGAGGGCTTTAAAATACTAGAAGAAAAACACCCAATAGATCTTTCTCGATTTGTAGATAAGAAAGATAGGGATATTCACGGATTTGTCTTTAAAATAGTAAATAAAGTTGGTGCTCTTAGGGAACTGCTTGATGTATTCGCGAAGCATAATATTAATATCTTAAATCTCACAATTTCCAAGCCTGGTTTTTCTGCTAGTTCAAGTATATTGGTGTATTTAGACTTTACTGATTCGAAGATTACACCTGAGAAATTGCTGGAAGAGATGAAAATCTACAGCAATGTCGAAGATTCTATACATATAAATCCGATTCGTAAAGGCTTAGTAGTAGATACATATCATTTTCCTATAGAAGTTAATAGCCAGAGAGTAGTGATATTCAGAAAACCGATCTTAAAACGTTTCTTTCAAAGTTTTAAGGTAAGATTTGGAACGGTCGCTAATTCGTTTCTTTATTTCTTGGGTTTCAATGTAGGGCGCGAGGCATATATCTCTCACAGCGAGATTCTTGGTAGTCAGGATCCAAAGGGCATTTTAGAGATGTTCAAATCGTTATTAATGGGTATGAGCTGGGGTTACCCCGAGGTATCCAGAATTGATTATGAGAAAAAAGAGATTACTTTACGGGTTTTCAAATTATTTGAATGCGAAATCGCCAATGAACATGGTGTTCCAACAAGTCATTTCCTAAGGGGTGTATTTTCGGGATACTTTACAGCATTCTTTAAGAAGCGAATTTATACTATTGAAAGAAAATGCATCAATATGGATGATGCTTTTTGTGAATTCTATTTAAGACCAATTGGTTAATTTAATCATTCTTGTAAATCGAATACATAAATTTTTAATCACTAATAAAATATAATTTATTGAAACTTTTTAGAATAATAAAAAATATAGAAAAAATTTATATGGTGCTTAAAATGAGTGAAGAACCAAAAGGTGCATCGATCGTAGGAATTCTTCTCTTACTTGCAGGTGTTTCACTACTTGCTCTTGGAGCATCTCAACTCTTAGAATTACCTCAAGTAACAGATTTGATTAGCGGATTACCACCAGATGCGAAGAATGTAATAAACATTTTAGGATCTGTTGGAGCTTATATGTTAGTATTATATGGATTACTAGCATTTGTGTTAGCTATTGGCCTAATGAAACAAGAGGAATGGGCTGCTGGAGGAACATTCGTTCTGTTACTTATTGTACTAGTATACGATGTATTAAGTGTTTGGGGCTGGTACAGTATATCTGGAACCTTTACATTACCGGTAATCGTTGGGGCTGCTTCAGCTGTTATAATGCTATTCATACTAATATACCTAATCGCAGCCAAAGGCTGGAAGTAAATCTCTCTTTTATTATTTTTTAAAATTTATTTTCGCCTACTTGAGTATGCTGAATATGTTACTATTAAATACATGTAAAAGCCAATTTAATATAGGACTTTATTTCCTAATTAATTGAAAATGGAGCGTGAATTTTTTGGGCGCAGTTTCTACAGCCATTAAAGGAATAATAAGCATAGTTCTATTGGTAGTTACCATCTTAGGCGGACTACTTTTTATTGATGCACAAACATTTCATGCGGAATCATCAGAAGCCTCAGTAACTCCAGGAACCGGAGAGTATGTTATTACAATTCCAATTAATATCAGCTACAGTGGTATTCTCTTTGAAGCGAACTTTATTACCATAAATACAAGTATCCTTCGTGGCGATACGAATGAAACGATAGATTCTTATTCAGAAACATTCTCGCTAGGGAAATCAGGAACACATCTTTATACCGCTGAATTACATATTCCAGAAACAATTATGCTGCAATTCGCTGACGGAACATTAGATCTCTATGTAAAAGTATCAGTAAAATTATGGATGTGCCTGTTTGGATATCGTTTCTTCCCCATCTCCTCGACATCAACAAGCCAAATGCAACCAGCGTAGAAATCATCTGTATGATTCATTAAAAATTTATGAAATTTTTTAATTTTAAATTACTTTTTTAATGTATAAAAAGACACGTAGTGAATTTTTTCTATAAATTATTAGGTAGAATCTTAATAATATTAAAGAGAAATTAAAAATTCATTCGAAATAATTCACTTAACCTGTTTGTTCCTTTTGTGCCTCTTCCCACTGTTTGACTATATCATAGCCATAAATCTGTTTGAATTTTTCGCGTCCTTCTGGTTTTATCTTATCTGGTGTCCATGGAGGATCAAAAGTTACCTCAATTGTAATTTTTTTCATCTCCGGAAGGCCTTTTTTTAGAGCATTCTCCACGTTGTTATAAATCATACCAGCGAGAGGACAAAAAGGTGCTGTTAATGTCATTAAAACATAAAGTTCGGGCCCAGGTCGAATTTCTAGCTTGTATATTAGCCCCAGGTCATATATATTCACTGGGATTTCTGGGTCATATACATTTCTAAGCACAGATATTACTTTCTCTTTTAATTGCTCTTCGTTCATAATTACTCACTTTATAACACTATTATATTATATACTACTAAGGAAGTTGCATTTAAAAATTGATGGTATTTCTTGATCAACCTATTAAAAACTATTTTTTACTTTTATGTCTTTTCAATATGAGCTCAGAAAACCTCCAATTTAACGCAAAAAAACTTAACTCTTAAGATTTTTACTCCTAGTTTTCTGGATATAAATAAGAGCCGTCCACACATCACTAAGGATTCCTGCGTTTGGAAATGCACGTTTACATCTCTCTCTAACTAGGCGAATGGCTTCCTCAAAAGATTTCCCTTTTACCAGCGACACAACAGCTATAGCGATAGCATTACTTCTACTAATACCCGCTGAGCACTGTATTGTTACAGCAAGATTCTTTCTTAATAGTTTTATCACTTGAAGGATCTTCTCAGCCACCTTCTTTACATCATTACCTGTGCCATCAATTAGATCTCGTACATCAACAGTTTCACCAACGGGCGTTTCCCAAGCACTAGCTGTATATAGTTTATCCAAAATTCTACAGGGCACTCCTTAGCAACCTCCGATTTATTTTAGGAATATTAGCACAATATTAGATGTTTACTAAGAAATTTAGTTAAGCAATTCAAGTTTTTCAAGAACCTCTAATGGATGTCTATCAACTTTGATTCTTTTCCATACGTATTGGATAATTCCATTCTTATCTATTAAATACGTAGTTCTTAAAGCTCGCTTTCGACCCGTTTTTGTTATCTGAAGGACATCATATTTTCGAGCAATCTCACCATCTGGGTCTGCTATTAACGGATACTTTATTCCATGTTTATCTGAGAATTTCTTATGCGATTCAACAGAATCTGTACTAACTCCAACAATAATTGCGTCCAAGTTGATAATATGCTCAAGATATCTCAAGAAGCCTATCGCCTCTTTAGTGCAACCTAAAGTGAAATCCTTAGGATAAAAATAAAGTACAATATTCTTCTTTCCAACAAAGTCATATAAGTGAAAATTATTTCCATGTTGATCTATACCTTCAAAATCTGGTGCTCTTAAGCCTCTTTCTAATGCCAAGTAACTCACCCACGCCCTGTTGCTAAAAGATCTCTAAAATCCTAGATTTTCTAAAATAAAAGTCTTTCTAAGTGAAAATCTTGAAAGCTCTTTTAACCAGCATTATCAATAATCTGATAAACTAAAGATATAAAGATCTCGAAACTAATAGCGCTCTGGACATTCTATACTCAAATATGTGTATATTGAATACCCAGGATCCCAATTTTTTTTCCATGCATTTCCTATGCTAATTAGGATAATCGTTTGGACGACCTTTGCTTTAGCTTTTAATACAAGGTTCACTAAAGCCCGTTGAGTTTCACCAGATCTAATTATATCATCAACAATAAGAATTTTTTCACCCGGTTTTATAGCATTTTTTGGAAGATAATAGGAAATTCTAATCCCAGACTCTTGCAGTATGAAAGATTCCTCAAAGTATTGTTGAACACCAACTTCCTTGTCCTTTTTAGCATAAATTAAATTGACACCAAGTTCATCAGCAAAAAGTGTCGCAAAGGATATACCATCAACTGCTGCAGTAAGAACCTTATCAACTTTCTTAATTCCGATTTCAGATAAAATATCTTCAGTAATCATCCTTAGAAGATTTATATCAGACAATATTTTTGTATTATCGAAATATCCACTATTATCAAAGATTATTCTGCTTTTAAGTAATGATCGTAAGTTAATCTCCTTTTTAATAATATTTAATATCTGTTCAGCCCGATCCTCCTTTGGTAATACATGCCCTTTTACGTATCTACTAATAACAGGTATCGGAAGATTTAGCATTCGTGATATCTCTTTATATGTATATTGATTTTTTAATAGGCGAAGAACACGGATAGCTCCTAATTTCTTTCTTATAATATCCATCTGACTGTTCTTTTTCTGTACAGTTTCCATATATGCACCTCTTATAAGCCTATATAGAATTGCCGTACTTTTTAATAATTGCCGTACGCATATCGATGTTCAATAAATTTGCTAGAGATATTAACCACGCAGCAACATCAGCAATTTCTTCTTCAATATTTTCAATATTTTTATTTTTAATCGCTCTCGCTAATTCGCCAACCTCTTCAACAAACCACATAAATGTCTTATCAATTCCTCTTTGTTTATCGCGGTGATAATATGCTTTTCTTATCATCTCCTGAAACTCTGAAATTGTTAAATCTCCATCACCCATGTTAAATTTCCCCAAAGAATCGTTTTTTCGTAAGACATAACGGTATCTAAGTTATATCTACAATCTTTGTAATATATTCTTTTCTATCTTCAGAGGAATTTATAATAATATTAACATTTTTGATGATTTATGTCAACTTTGTAGGTGTTATATTTGCATTCGTTTTTAGCGTTAAAAACTTTCTAATACACTCTATTAAAAAAGCACTAACTTTCAGATATTAATGATTTTTTATTTTCCGAATTCTGACATGATATGATTTACGTTACATAAAATCTAGTAGAATTGAGAGAATTGAATGCTATTGGAAGTAAATTTTTTAAATACTTAAAAAATAATAAAAGAATGATTTTTTAAAAATAAAGGAGGCTAAAAATTTGGATATTAATAAGCTTGTTAAGGAACTAAATAAAGCTGCAGAGAAGATGCAAAGAGATAACTCTACCTACGTAGTAAATGAAGTTCTAGAACCTGGCCGTGGTGAAGGAAACTATAAACTAGTTTTTCATGCAAAAAAGAAAGGTGGTTTTGGATTTCTCAAAGCAGCTATCGAGGTTGCCAAAGGCGCGATGTATGGTGATTTGGGTTGGGGGATTAGACGTGCTGCAGATGAAATTATTCAAGAGAAGGTGAGGTATACATTAGAGCCCATCAAAAGGGAAGTAAAGGGATCAGAAATAGCCCCAATCCTCAAGAGATGGGCAGAGACGATCCCACAAGGATTTATCGAAACTATTGGCAGCACTTTAACTTTACCAAAGGATCCTTCCTGGATCTCTGCAAAGATTAATCCTGGAAAAGAAATTCGACTGGTCATCGATTTTGCGAAAATTAGAGGATTAGAAGCCCCCCAAGAAGTATCAGAAACTGCTACAATACCCTCGAAACCGATGATAGCACAAACGCCTCCATCAATGCCAGTTCCTGCAGTATCTATAAATATACCTAAGGAATTTATTGCTATGCTTCCAACAGTTATCCCTCGAGTTTATGTAACTGGCAGTTTAAGAAATTTTGAAGATGGTTTTGAGCTCAAGTTCATGAATGAGCTTACAGATATTGCTATAACTGCACCTATAGAACTTACAGTAGATGATAGAAAAATCGATCTAGAAAAAATAGAAGTTATCTCTGAATCGGGTAAAGTTCTGTCAAAGAACATTTCTATTGAAAAACCATTTATCTTTAGGCAGGGAGATATTTTAAGATTGAGAATTCACGACAAACAGTTATCTGCCAGTTCCCATACAATTGGGGTAAAAACCACAATACAAGGATATGGCGAGATAAAGTTTAGGATTTCGGATCAGGTAAGATAAATAATAAAAATATACAAATATTTTCCCCTTTTTTTACCCTAAACCTGCTAGCTTTCTCAACACGTAGTATACATGTGTGTAATCTTTTTCTTCAAGTCCCATACTTCTGGCGATTTCAAATAAGCCTTTAGCTGCTGATACCGTAAATAGTGGAATTTTTAGATCAAAACCCGTTCTTAGCGCATATTCTATATCTTTAGTCATTAATGAAATAGGAAATTTCACTTTAGCATTTGGATCGAACATTCTACCTTTATACTTCTTTATAAGGGGCCCCCAAGAATCTTCTTCAAGGATTTCTAGGATCGTATTAAAATCAATACCTGCTTTTAATGGGATCATTATTAATTCACTAAAATTGGCTAGAAAAACGGCTCTTAACATATTTACTACAATTTTCATATAACATCCAGATCCATTTGGGCCAAGATAATATGTCTTTCTACCCATCGCATCAAATAGATCTTTCACTTTAGTAAAAATTTCTTTTTTTCCTCCAACAAAGAAAGTTAATTGACCTTTTTCTGCATCCGCTGGTCCCCCAAGTACCGGAGCATCAAGCATCTCAAGACCTCTTCTATTGAGTTCTTTAGCAATGGATTTCGATGCTGCAGCATAGATTGTACTTGAATCGATGAAAATTGTCCCCCTCTTGGCGCTTTGAGCTGCTCCATCTTCTCCTAGAAGAACTTCAATTAAGGCTGGTACATCAGAGACCATGGTTATAACAACGTCCACTATACTTCCTAACTCTTTTGGTGTTTTTGAAATTTCAGCTCCTAATTCTTTAAATGGTTCTGCTTTTTTAAGAGTCCTATTATAAACCACTAATGGATAACCTGCTCGAATCAAACTTTTAGCCATCCCACTACCCATTTTACCTAAGCCAATAAAACCGATTTTTTTCAAAACAAATCACCCAGAATTATGTATCAAAGAATCTTCATAATATTCATATTATAAGTTCTCTTTTTTAAGGAAAGAAATCCGACAATTAGCAAATCATCGTTAATGCTAAAATAAAATTTTAGAATAGATAGAAAATTTTCATACATTAAAATGTTATAGAAGAACCGGCAAATAGCGGTAAAAATCTATCTGGAGCTTCGCAATGAATTTTGGATACTATTTTTGAGCCTGAGCAGTGAATTGGTGATACGAATATTGGATTTAGAGATAACAGATCTTTCCATGTTTTATCTAATCGTTCTTTACTTGCTCCAATCAGATGGAAACCGCCGATTATGAATTTAATATTATTATTTCCCGTTAACTCAATAGCATAATTTGCAATATTAACAATACCCGAGTGACTACACCCAGTTATAATTCCTATTGTTCCATCTTCCATTTTCAAGATAATTGCCTGATCATCAAGCATAATTTCAGGTTCAAGTTGCTCATCCCGCTGGATAAAATAGCCAGTTACTTTTTCATATTCCGTGACTCTTGGAACTTCGCCAGTTACTATAATTCCCGGTGTAATTTCGAGCGATTTTTTGGACTTAAGTATTACAGCTCTCTCGTAGAGATCTTTCGGATCGAAAGGAATTCCTGTGTATCTTAATCTCGGCTTTAGAGCAAATTTTGGAAGCAAGGCATCTGGATGGAGAATAACAGGGATTTTTTTACCTATTTTTTCTAAAACTGTAAGAAGACCCCCAGTGTGATCATAATGACCATGACTTATCACAATCATATCTGTATTCTTGATATCAATTCCCAGAACATCTATGTTATGTGAAACAATTTCTCCATGATTACCTGTGTCGAATAAAATTTTTACAGAATCTCCGGTGGTCAATATTGCATTAATAAAAATAGATAATCCATGCTCTCCAAAAATATCTGTCGCATGGGTTGTATCATTACTAATTATCGTTAATTTAACTTTTTCAACTTCTGCATTGGTCATGGACAACACAACCGATGAAAATTATCTTGAACCTATATTTTTATATTATTTTAAGCTTTAACAGATTTGTCGCCCAAGAACTCTTTCATAAAAATTCTTTTACTATATCCAGAAATAGATGGTGTTAAATCTATGATTGTAAATAGATATCCTATGTTAACAATTTCATGGAAAATAGTAAACGATGTTAAAGTTACCGAAAAAAGGCCACCCATAATTTTTGGGTTGATTCAGAAAACAAGAGAGCTTTGGAAAGATAAAGATCTAACCAAAAATGAAGTCATACGCTCGTATAGAAAATTTTTTTGGTCTTTAAAGGTCGATCCAACTAAAATAAGACCTTCTGCCGAGGCTCTTATTCGTAGAATCCTTAGAGGGAAATCCCTGCCAAAAATTAATAATGTTGTCGATGCTTTAAATATAGCATCTGTAGAAACTCTTATAACATTCAGTGTATTTGATTTAGACAAAGTATCTCCGCCTCTTGAAATAGTAGAATCCAAGGGAGGAGAAACAATGGTCGATATATCAGGAAATAATTATGTATTTCCTCCGGGTTTCCCTCTTATGAAGGATTCTAAAGAGCAAATTATGGCTGCTGTAATTTTTAGAGATGCTTACTTCTCAAGAGTTACTGAAGATACAAAAAATATTCTAGTTATTGGCTATGCTCCAAAAGGTATAAGTCGTGCTTATTTAAAAAGCGCAGTAAATACAGCCACCAACTATATTCTAGACTCTGCAGATGGAAAAATTAGTGAAGGAATTAGATAACCAAGAAGTTAGCCTATCTCAATGCATCTAATAATGCTAACAAGCCTCCTAGTACTACAATTAATCCCCCAATAGCGGATCCAAACCAGAACATAAGTATACCAAATACGAGTAGTAATATCCATACAGAGTTATAACTCACGCTTTTCCTTTTATTTACACCAAATACAGTTAATGAAACAATTCCAAGAACGATTAATACTATCCCATCGAAAAAGGTACTTACATGCGGACTTGATGGTGGCGTTATAAACTGTAAACTCACATTTAAGATTGCAACTATTCCATAAACGATAGCTATCAAACTTCCCAAAATGTTAAGAACTCTAACGAGCTCCTCATATCTATGACTAGCCATGAACATCACATCAATCATTAATATTTTTTTACATATCTTAAACAATTTTAATATATGATAAAATTTAATATAATAAAAGTTTATTTATATCTAAATTTTCCATAAATGGAATTTAATTATTGGTTGTGATCCTAAATGCAGATTTTGACTCTAACTATATTATCGGCAATCCTAGCAATCTGCGGGGGAATTCACTATAAGAAAAGCTGGAAATACAGGAATTTACTTGTAATAAAATTGTTAATTATCTCCTATATCACAACTATCGGTGCTCTATCTCTCTTTCTATTATCGATAGTTAGTTTTAATGTTCATATAACATTAGTATCCGGCATTATCGCCGAGCTTATTTTGAGTATAGCTATCTCCTTCTATATCATTACAATTGAATCGCTACGAGTTCCAAGAGCATCCGATGTTGTATTAACATTAGTTGGTCTAGCTATTTTTTTCAGATTCCTCTCCTTAATTTTATATCCTCCGCATCTACTCTCAACTGAAGATCTACTAGTAATTACAGAAGATGTTATAACAACGTATCATCTTATATCGATTTCCCTTCTTGGGCTGCTAATTACTATAGAGTTTACACTCATGCTAATTAAGGGATTCCAGAGAAAAGAGAAAAAAAGAGGGGTTCTTTACCTTGAGATCCCTCTTTCTCTTGGTTTCCTTATTGGACTTCATACAATCTTTAATATAGGTCTAGGACCTATCACTGCAAGTCTATATTGTATGAGATACATCTTAGTAAGCATAATATCTTGTGCCTTTTCCATAGCAATATATTACGATCCTGAGTCAATATTACTTTTGCCTGTAGAGATTTTCGGAGTTGCCGTAACCACCAAAGAAGGCGTTGAGATTACATCAAGAACCTTAAGAGAAGAGCGAACTAAGCATGTAAGATTAGGGACACTACTATTGGGTCTAATTTATTCTCTGAACTTGGAGTTCGAGCGACATGAGCTGACCGACGCCTTTGAGTCTATAACATTAGAGGACTTCAATCTGCTCATATATTACGGACGTAGTCTGATCGGGACTGTAATCGGTAGAGGGCAAAACCTGATTGTTGAAGACTGGCTAAAGAACGTGGTAAGAGAGACTGAAAAGAAGATTGGAGAAATCGAATCCGGGCTAATAACCGACCATGAGATAACTATTGCCGAAAAAGTTCTAGACGATTTTGATTGGATTTTTGAGAAATAATTCTTAATATCTTTAACAGACAGGTTTCTTTTCGATCGATTCATATGTTGCGTTGAAGATTTCCCGAATTCTCTCTCCAGCATCTCCAAGAACAGTATGCCCATGACCTGGTAGTAGATTTTCGACTCTTAACAGGGATATTTTTTTGATACTATTAATTAGCTGTCTGAAATTACCTGTTGGTAGGTCGGTTCTTCCAATTGTTTTTGAGAAGATAGTATCTCCAGAAGCAAGTGTTCTAGTTTTCTCTTCAAAGATGCATATACTTCCCGCAGTATGTCCTGGAGTGTGTATAATTCTAAAATCCCAATCATCAACTATTATTCGCTCATTGTCTGCCAATTTATGATCCACCTTCAGAGGCGGGATTCTTTCTGCTCCTGTCAAAAAATATGCTGCAGTTACTCTCGCATCTCCCAATTCTACTGGTATAGCATCAACTTTATGCATCATTACTTTCATATCTAATTTCTTCCTAAGAAAATAAACACCACCAATATGATCGAAATGCGCGTGAGTTAAAATTAAAAGTATCTTTTTTTCTCTCAACTTAAGTCTATTTATTGCCCGAATCAGGCCACCAACATAGAATCCCATACCTGAATCAATAATAACTGCTTTTTTATCCGAGTTAAAGACGTATACATTAGATTCATACCCAAATTCTGGGATTCTAAATACATCTTTTATTAAAGCCACAACCAATATGTAGCACCTACATCCATTTTTCTAAAGTTTCTTCTTCTAGCTCCTTCAATAATACATTAATTTTCTTTCTTCCGATAGAGTAAGCAACAGCATAATTAAATATAAAAAGTATCATTGCGTAAAAAATACCATTTTTAAATATTTCGATTACTAAAAAAATTTCAAAAAATTTTGAAATTACAATAATTAATATATCCGTGATAATTGTTGAGAGAATGTACCCAGTAAATACGATAAACGACAATTCCAGAAAGATAAAATATCCAACATTTCTGTTAGTCCATCCAACTGTTTTTAGTATCCCTATTTCTTTTCTTCGTCTTCTGAGCTCATCACGCCAAATAGCAAAGAATCCTAGAAGTCCTGTTGATAACAAGAGAAACTGACTTATCATATAGACTCTGTTTAGGAAGACTGTATGATACCCTGGTAAAGTATAAGAATTTGTAGTATTCTCAATACTCCAAAAACAAGCAAGAATTTCTATAGAAGATAGTGTTATTGTAGATATTAGTATAAGAAGAATATAGAGATAATAATTTCTCGTAATTTTTCTTTTTAAATATAGGAATGAAAGCTTATCATTACTTACAAATTTAACTCTCTCCGGATCGAAATCTATGTTCATAAAACAATTACGAATTGGGTATTCTGCAGCTTTTTTAGCGGGAAAATAACTAGCTACAACGGGAGTAAACATTCCGACAATGAATAAGATTGCATTTACTTCATTACTTAGGAGATACCCAGCAACAAAATGTGAAATATAGTATCCTCCACCGAGGATAAATGAAATAATAAAATTTGAAGCC
>Ga0164318_10005866_pt1 | contig 11890 bp, 7 predicted proteins | sample GuaBasSedimGuay9_FD_113734 | JGI IMG/M metagenome (GOLD analysis project Ga0164318, IMG submission 113734) | Subseafloor sediment microbial communities from Guaymas Basin, Gulf of California, Mexico - Guay9, Core 4571-4, 0-3 cm | ecosystem: Environmental > Aquatic > Marine > Hydrothermal vents >... | reverse complement strand
GACGACCTACCTCTACATATATGCCGGCTCTTTGGAGTTTTTGTAAGAATATTTCTATTTGCAATTCACCCATCCCAGAAAGTAGCATTTCACCAGTATCTTTATTTATTGAAAATTCGATACCTGGTTCGGTTTTAGCGAACTGCGAGATCATCTGCTGAACATAGTCATACTGTGAAAAATCAATAGGTTCTATAGATACCGTAACCACAGGTTCGGACACATAGCGTAATCTTTCAAATGGTTCAATATTTTTAAGTTCCGGAGAGACTATTGTTTCACCTACAATTATATCTTTAACACCTATAAAGACTACATGATTACCAGAAGAGACTTCACGTACTGGAATTTTTGATTTACCTATCACTACAGCAAGTTGATTAACTATGAAATCGTTTCCAGCATGAACCATATGTAATGCCTGTTTAACTTTTATTGTACCAGAAAAAACACGACCGGTGGCAATGAAACCGGCTTTTAAATCGTATTTAACATCATAAATGAATACAACAGGGGGCGCGTTTAAATCGCACTCTATTAGAGCTTTTCCTATCTCTGAGGATAAATCCCCTTGCCAGATAATTGGAATTCTGGCCTTTTGAGCTTCTCGAGGATTTGGGATATGATCAATTATCATCTCTAACACTGCTTTTTCGACAGGAAATCTTTCTGATAACTCCTTTACATTATTTTCTTTATATTGCGAATATACATATTTTAAGAAATCTTTTAATATTTGTAAGAGCTCACTTGTTGATTTAACATCATTAATGGATTTTCCAGCCCATTCTAGAATATCTATCAAACGTACGCCCCATTTATCTTTCGCCGAGCCGAAAGCCACATTAAGTCTTAAAAAGGATACTCTCCAATTTTCTGATATTTTACTTTCTGAATACTTTTCTAATAAGATATTAAAGTTTCTAACAATATCATTGATAGCTTTTAAAAAATCATCGGGATTTAGTCTCTTTTCCTTAATTAAGCGGTCTACTTTATTTATAAATAATACAGGTTTTACATATTCGCTCAGTGCTTGTCTTGTTACAGTCTCTGTTTGAACCATAACACCTTCAATGGCATCAATGACTACAAGAGCTCCATCTGAAGCTCTTAAACTACGTGTAACATATCCAGAGAAATCTATGTGACCAGGTGTATCTATTAAGTTTATTATATATTCTTGTCCTTTGTATATATAGTGAATCACAGCATTTGCAGCTTTTATTGTTATACCACGAGTTTGTTCAATCTGATCATAATCTAAATATCTAAGTTCAGAAGCTAACTTCTTTGAAATGAGACCTGATGCAGCTAATAAAGAATCACTCAACGTTGTTTTCCCGTGGTCTATATGAGCAATTATAGTAACATTTCGAATGTTCTCTATGTTTTTCATTATAGGTAAGACCTTTTGCGTTATATATTTTCTAAAGAGGTGAGACAATGGGGTTACCCCCTCAGTTTATTACGTTCATTCTCCAAAAGCTTTGCTAACTCTCTTACTATAGGCATCTCAGCATTCTTTAATTCATTTAAGTCTTCCCAAAATTCATCTAAATTCTCTTTACGAATTCCACTTCTTTCATAAGTTAATGCTTGAAAGAGCATATCAAGGATATCAGAGTATCTTACAATCTTGGATTCAATTGATTTTTCTTCTATAAGTTCGTTCCAAAGAGAATCCAAATCCTCTATGGGAAATTTACTAAATATTTCTGAAACGATCTTTTGTTCTGTTTTTATTTTATGATCCTTACCTATGTACCTTATGGCAGTATAATTTAGATCTTGGAGCTTGCTTTCAGCAATATCATGAATTAGTGCAAGTTCAATGGTTTTCTTAACATCTACGTCGTACCCATTCTTTTTAGAATACTCAGCAATTAACATTGATATCAAGGCCACACGAAAGCTGTGATCAGCTACACTCTCAACATCACATATAGGGACATTAGAAACTATCCAGCCGTACCGTGGCACACGCTTTAGTATCCCAGCAAGAGTAATTAATTCGAATATTTTAGTGGCTTCATCTGTCAAATTTCACACTTCCACTTTATATTAATTTTCAATAAAGAATTTAAGGTGAAATAAATAAAATAGTTATTAAAGTTAACGAGTGATCCAAATGGCAGAGATTACAATTGATTATCCTAATTTTCGATTTAATGACTTTATAAAAGTTCTTAAAGACAAAGTTAGAAAACTGGACTGGGCTATTATAGAGGACTCCGAGGAAATACTTGATAGAAAATTTTCATTTGCAGCAACAAAGCATGGCGATTTAGTTGTCTTTACAGGGATACATGATATTGGTGAGGGATATAATAGAATAAAGATATTCATAATGGTTGATTTAAAAGCAATAAAGGCGACAATGACCGCCTTAGATGTAGGTACAAAGGTTTTAACAGCATTGGGAATAATAGCAACTGGTACAATAGGTTTTGCAGTAGCTGCTGGTAAATTTACATTCTCTAAGATACTGAATTTTAAAAAGAAAAAGGACTTAGAGAACTTCTGGAAGAATGTTATTAAGGAGATTTTAGAAAAGGACTTAGAATATAAAGGATTATTAATCGAAGACTATGAAATAGGGCTTCCACAAATCAGTGATGAAGAAAGACTCTATTGGAATAATGTTTATAAATCATACTTGGATTTACTCGAAATGAAACTAAGAAGAAAGCTTGTAAGTATGGCATTGTGGGACGCAGGGAATAAAAAAGCTGATTCTAAAAGGAAAGAACCAAATGTCATGATTTATAGAGATAGATTATTTAGAGATGGAATTGTGGATATAGTTGGTTACGCAAAGCTTAAAGATGCTATCCAGATGGTTTTTGTCTTTACGAATAGGAAGCCAACAGCAACCCCATTTACATTAGAAGAAATAGCATCTATCCTTAGAGGGGCCGATAGCTATGCTCATTTTAAATTTGCGAACGAACAAAAACCAATTCAAACCACATGTATATTTATCTCTGCAACAACACCACCCTTCAGTCAGGATATCTGCAATTTCATTGAAACAAATTACTATGTCGTAGGAGATTTGGATAGCAAAGTTCCACTAATTTTCCTGATACCTCCTCTCGAAAAGAAAGTAGAAGAAAGAAAAAGAGTCGGCAAAAAAATGCCTTTTGGTGAAATGCTTGAAGGCATAATTCAGAAAGGCTTAGAAATTTTTTCAGGTATAGCTAAAGAAAGTATTTGGCACAATATCTACAGACCCTCAAAATACTCAATGCTTATGTCAAAAATCAATAAAATACCGTTCTCAAATTTCTTAAAAATACCAGTTATGGAGGATGACACGCTTAAATATAGCTATGAGGGGCCTATAACAATAGAGAAATATCAACAGATAGTTGATAGATTTTTATTTGAGTGGGAAAATCTTCTAACACCACACACGGCTGCAAGATATCTTAATTTACAAAAGTTCTATGAGGCAAAATCCTTCGTCGAAGCTCAATTAAATTATGAATAAATATTTCTTGTAAGAACTTTAGAGTCGATCTAATCAAGTAAGCATTGACTTAATTTACTTAAGCTTAGGTGATAAAATGACAGAAAGATTATTTTTAGATAACGCATATCTGTTTAAATGCTCTGCGAAAGTGAGAATATTGAACATAAGAGAAGACGGGAAACTGGAGCTAATATTGAATAGGACAATATTTCATCCTAAAGGAAGTGGACAAATTAATGATATAGGATATATTAGAAGTGCCTCCTTTGAGGGGAAAGTTATCGATGTTGTAGAAGAGGGAGAAGATATCGTTCATGTGGTGGAAATTCTGAGAGGAGAAGCAAAAGAGAATGATACAGTAGAGTGTGAAATTGATAGGAATAGAAGATATGCAATAATGAGAGCTCATACAGGGGAACATATACTAGCAAGAGCTTTTAAGAAAATAATACCAAATTCTGAAATTAAAGGAGTTTACTTAGAAGAGGACAGAGGATATATTATTGTTTCGGGTATTTCTAAGGCTGAAATTTGGAATCAAATTTCAAGAGCAGAAGAAATAGCTAATAAAGTTATTTCTGAGGGAAGAAAGGTTACTGTTAAGTATTATGACTCTCTGAGTGAGGCTATGAAGCATTATGGAAATTCTTTAAGATGCAGGCTTGAGGAATTCGAGGGAATTAGCAGAGTTCGGATAGTTGAAATTGACAAATATGATTATACAGCATGTTCAGGGACTCATGTCAGCAATACTATAGAAGTTCGTTTTGTAAAAATTACTGGATATGAAAAATACGACAAGACTTCATATAAACTTAGATTTTCAACGGGAGAAATAGCATTAAAGAGTGCCATTAGGTTATCAAATTTATTATTGGAGTTATCTAGGGAGTTATCTACAAGCGAAAATCTAGTTAAAGAGACCGTTAATAATCTAGTTCTAAAGATTAAAGATTTAACAAAACACCTAAAAAGATTATCAGCGAGTTATGTGAGAGCTTTAATTAAAATACAAAGGATTGTACATAAAGACCTGAAAATGAATGAAATTGAAATTGAATATAGTGATTTGGGTGATTTAATTAAAATTTTAAAAGATGAACAAATTTTTGATGATAAACTACTTTGGATTTTTAGCATAAGGAACCCTAAGTCAGCAATTATAATTTCTGGGAGGTCAATTGAGGATTTAAACTTTAAGTCTCTTCTAAGAACTTTACAAGAGAACATTAAAGACGTTGGTGGCGTGAAAAGAAAAGAATTCATTCTACTTAACTTCAAAGATCCTAATCAAATGAGTAAGGCTATTCTCTTAATAAAGAAAGAATTAGAGAAATAATTTATTCTTCTTCCTTTCTCTTCTTAAATAGAACACTCAACTTTTTTGAAAATATAGGTGTAGCAACGCCAACAGCAACACCTACAACAATTCCTATTACCAAGCCTAGCCATAGATTGTCTTGTGCACTTTGCTTCCAGTATTCAACAAGATCATGATAAAATGTTGCATTGTTCTTAGCTTGGATATAATCAAACTTTAGATTTTCAAGTTCTTTCTTCGTTCTATCAAGCTCTTCTCTAGTCTCGTTAAGTAAACTTTGACTTTCGTTAAGGAGGGCTTTTGTTTCATTAAGTTCATCTTCTAATTGATCTAAATATGTGCCCATGGTTGCATTTGCTGCAGTTATTCTGTCTCTCATTTCGACAAGTTCTTCTCTCAAGTTTCTAAGCCGTTCAACAATATCTGTCTGGTTTAATGCTTCGGCTTCAGCAATTAATTCATCTATTGCATCTATAGCATCAGATAATTGAAACGCCACAATTTGTAATTGAACATCCAAGGAAATATGATAAGCATCTTCAAAGAGATAATGCTGTTTAACTTGGACCGAGTTTAAAAATAGATGGAGTTCAACATCATCTATATCTACATATACATTGGTTGGACTCGATGGATTATACGTTCCCGTCTTAGTTGAATTGTATACAGAATGGGTTACTTCATCAACTATGCCCACCGTCATATAGAATTCAGATAATACCTCCGAGTAGGTTAAACTTCCATTGATAAATATTGTTGAATATCCTTTACCAGCCAAGTAAGCTTTAACTTTAGGATATCCACTTGTTCCTTTTCCAGTATCACCAAAAACATCGATCATTTTTGCTATTCCGCCATCATATTCATTTGTAAAGTTGTCAAAGAGTATAAGATACTTAGATGCGTTAATCTCTGCATATGTTAGGACGAATCCCTTATCTGTATCTGGGTTTACTTCAAGGATTGTGTAGCTAAATATGGATGTCACTTTGCTTCCATTATAGTTGAGAAGATCATTTTGATCCCCAATTAAATAACTATTTACGAAAATTGCTTTAGGATACTTTACAATTCTCTCAAAGAAAACATATGCTAAGAACTCAGAGCTGTTTAGAATAATATGAAGTTCGACATCTGATGGATCAATTTCTACATTATTTGGATCAGATACATTAAAGAACCCCGTTCCTGTTGAATTATATATCTTAAGGTCTGTATCATTTCTGAAACCATATGAGTAGAAAAATTCAATAGCCACATTTTCATACGCTTTTGTGTTGTTAAGATATACAGTTGCATTTCCCCATCCTGCTAAATGAGCAAATACTGTCGGAAATGAAGAGTCTCCATGACCGGTAGTTCCATGAAGTAGAATGTTTGTTGCAATACCCCCATCTTGCCAGCTTTCTTTTTGATAAAACGTTGTAACAATTATGGTATATTCAGTTGATTCATTTTTATATTTTAAAAGTAAATAACCCTCATTTGATTTATAATCCACATTTATTACACTAAAAGCGCTAACATTCTTAACATAAGTTGCATTCTCATCAAGTAAATTAGTTTCATTACCAAGTAATACTCCATCTTCAGCAATAATAAGAGAACCGAGAGAAATCATGTTCGTATTCGGACTTTCATTGCTTACAGCCCAAACGTTTACCACACACGCATTTATTGTCATGAATAAAAGTAACCACAATGTTGCAAATGCGAAGATCTTTGACTTTTTCATTTCTTTTCCTCCATATTGATGAGTTTAAAATTGTTACAAATTGAATATAGTTAAATTATTATATTTTACTATCTGACAATTAGAAAGACACAAAACAATACAAATTATCATATTTTAATTTTATTGCTTTAGCTTTTTAAGGAGGAAATTATATGAAAGAGAAAATTACAAGTGCAGAGGTTGTTAAAACAGCATCAGGAAGACAATATCATATAAATGTAGCACCTGGGGAATTAGCAGAATATATTATACTTGTAGGAGACCCTGCTAGGGCTCACAAAGTTGCAAAGTTTTTCGACAAAATTGAATTCAACACTCAAAATCGAGAGTTTATAACTTATACTGGGTATGTGGATAATATAAGGATGTCAGTCATGTCAACGGGTATTGGACAGGATAATATTGAGATCGTTTTTATTGAAACAATACAAGTCGTTAAGAATCCCACGTTTATTAGAGTTGGTAGTTGTGGAAGTTTGCAAGAACAAATAAATTGTGGTGATTTAGTTATTTCTACGGGTTCTGTCAGACTTGAGAATACATCACTTTTCTTCGTTCCAGAGGGTTACCCAGCGGTAGCAAATTATGAAGTTATAATTTCATTAATAGAGGCTGCAGAGAAATTAGGATATAGATATCATGTAGGTCTTACTGCAAGTGCCTCTGGTTTTTATGGTGCTCAAGGTAGAAATATACCAGGCTTTCGCCTTAGATATCCAAACCTCGTAGAAGAACTTAAAGAGCTTAATGTTGTAAACTTTGAGATGGAAAGCAGCGCTCTCTTTACATTATCAAATATTAAGAGTATAAGAGCTGGCATGGTTTGCGCTGTATATGCAAATAGGCCTAAAAATGAGTTTATAGGCCCTGAAGAAAAAGTGATTGCTGAAGAAAAAGCAATAAAAACGGGGATTGAAGCTTTTAAGATACTTGCTAAGATTGATAAGGCAAAGAAAAAGAATAATAAAAAATACTGGCATTTAGGACTAAAGTTAGAATAATTACGAGAGAATTGATAAAATGATAACCACTAGAATAAACTTTTCTTTATTACAGTTTTTATTAGGAAAAAAGGAACTGGATGATGTTATTTATGAAATAGAAAAACATGCTGAATATAGCGAATACTATAAAGCTGTGTATAACATTCTTCTATTACTAAAAGAGGGTAACGTAAAACAGCTGTTTGATTCGGCAGTCTCCCTTTTTTATTCCACAAAATTTGATGACGTAACTGATATAACTAGTGATGACAATATTCCATTTCTCTTATCGCTTGAAATCATTTTATCATACATAAATGCTCTTGATCACCTTACCCCTATGAAAAAAGAAAAATTACTAAGTGATATATTACATGGAATAGACAGAGGATATAATATTTGGATAGGACTTAGGGAGAGAAAACGTGCAAATAATTTACAGAAGATGAAAGGATATATCTATGGGATACTTGGCATAGAACTTATGAAAAAAGAAAAATATGACTTAGCGGCTGACTGTTTTATAAGGGCATTACAAATACATAAGGCATTCAAACAAAGAGACCTAGAAAGGATCGACTTTTTTAATCTCGGAATATGTATGTTAGAGACAAGAAGATATGAGGAGGGTATTCATTTTCTTAAAAAAGCAGCTTTGGATGAGAATGATTTGATAGCTAAAAAATATTTGGGAATTGGCTATCTCTTAAAGAAAGACTATATACAAGCGAACGAAATCTTTTCGGAGTTATACTATAAAGCTGATTTAAAGACACCAGAAATAGTTTATTATCTGACCTTAGTAAATTTTGCTGGCTTTTTAGAAAAGAAAATTCCTGAGGGAGATAAGGAGGGACAAAAATTTTATAAGCTTTTACTTTCAATGGGGCCTCTTTGGACCGTCAGCGCTCACCTAATTCGGGGTATGTATTATGCAATACAAGAAGACTACAGTTCAGCTGCAAATGAATTTATAGACGCACTAAGTATAATGACAGACTATCTGAAAATCAAGAGAAAAAATAACTTAATTTAACTATTATACATAATAAAAAGAGAAAAAAGAACGCTTTACATAAATAGCATTATTATTGGGTTTAGGAACAATACTGCTAACGTCAAAGCTATTATGTTTATTAACTTGACTAAGATATGCAATGATGGACCGCTAGTGTCCTTTAGTGGGTCGCCTACTGTATCGCCAACAACTGCAGCTTTATGCGTATCGCTTCCTTTTCCGCCAAAGACTCCCGTTTCTATATATTTCTTAGCATTATCCCAAGCTCCACCTGCATTAAACATGAAAATAGCTAAGATTACTCCAGATACAGTTGCTGATAAAAGAAAAGCGCCTAATGTTTCTACGCCAAATAATATACCAACAATTATTGGGCTAATTATGCCTATAGCGCCTGGAATTAGCATGCCTTTTATTCCTGATTTGGTAGCTATATCAACTGCTTTGTCATATTCTGGTTTTGCAGTACCTTCTCTTAGCCCAGGTATTTCTCTAAACTGTCTCCTTACTTCTTCTACTATTTTATGTGCAGCAACTCCTACAGCCTCTATAGCATATGCTGAGAATATATATGGAACTATACCTCCCAAGAAAAGACCAAGTATTATTAAAGGCGATGCAAGATTTATGCTGAATCCAGGAACTCTAGAGGAAACGAGTTCAAGATAAGATGCAAAAAGCACGAATGCTGAAAGTGTTGCACATCCCATAGCATACCCTTTGGTTATCGCTTTTGTTGTATTGCCTATTGAATCCAGCATGTCTGTTATTCTGCGTACATCCTCTCCAAGACCAGCCATTTCTGCAATGCCGCCGGCATTATCTGTAATAGGCCCAAATGTATCAGAAGACATTATAATGCCGGTCATCGAGAGCATTCCTAGTGTTGCCATAGCAATACCATAAAATCCTAGTTTGTGATCCACTAGCCCTCCAGATATAACATAGGATATAAGTATTGCTGCGGATAATATTATTAATGGCAAGCCAGTACTTTTCATACCAACGGCTAATCCAGTTATAACATTAGTAGCTGGACCTGTTTTTGCAGCTTCAGCTATCTGTTTAACTGGTTTGTATTTATAACTGGTGTAGTATTGAATTAATAAACCAACAAGCACAGCTGCTGAGATTCCTATAACTATATCTATGAAGAAAACTATGTCGGCCCTAAGAAAAACAATAACTGATATGAAGAATAGTACTGCAGCAACTACACCCATTAGAATATAACCTACATTTATTGACATCATTGGGTCATCCTTTTTCACATATCCAACAGCAAGGATGCCTATAATTGATGCAGTTATACCAATAGCACCTGCGATTAATGGGAATATAACCCCAGCAAATCCAAATGTTGCAGCTAAAGCTAATCCAAGAATCATCGTACCTATATTATTGTCAGTAAAAGATTCAAAGAGATCTGCGCCTCTTCCAGCACAATCACCAACATTATCACCGACAAGATCTGCAATTACTGCGGGATTCCTTGGATCATCTTCTGGTATTCCTTCTTCTACTTTGCCGCTAATGTCTGCACCAACATCAGCGCCCTTTGTATAAATACCTCCACCAAGCTGAGCAAACAGACCTACAAGGCTGGCACCAAATCCAAAACTTATAATTAATTCAGGATCAGGAGTGCCAGAAAGCATCGAGTATGCATAGTATAGAATTGTTAAACATAGGATGCTAACGCTTGTAATGCCAAGTCCAGTAACAGCACCACCACGAAAAGCAATCTTTGTGGCTTCAGGAAGATCATGATTCCTAGCAGCTTCAGTGGTCCTCACATGTGCGATTGTTGATATGCTCATGCCAACATATCCAGCTAAGGCAGATGCTGCAGAACCTAAGATGAACGCTAAAGCATAGTATGGCATGCCCCCATGATATATGAAATCATAAATATAAAGCCCCACTGCAATTATGACAGCTACAATTGCTATTGTAGAATTTTGCCTTCGTAGATAAGCTTTTGCGCCTATTCTTATAGCCTCTGCTATCTCTCTCATTTTTTCAGTACCACTAGGTTTTTTCTTTATGTATGATATCAGATAGATAATAACACCTATCGCTACGAGACTAGTAAGCAATGGAATCCATAGGAACCACCAGTTTGGCTCTATTGATACTTCCATATTACGCACCTCTCAATATACTATGAAGTAATGAATCAAGGGATAACAGTAACTTTTTTGCTAAATAAGAATATAATTATTTAAAGGTTTATGTGCACAAATGCTTAACATGGAATCTTTTCAAGATCCTCTTCTAATCTATCGATCCCCTCACTAATGTCGGAAATTGGTGTTTTTCCAAATGAAAATCTTAAATGCCCCTCTCCTACCTCACCAAAAAGGGAACCCGGAACTGTAATTATACCAAGTTGTTTTAATAAATTAATTGCTAATTTTTTTGAATTCGTGCAGCCTTCCACCTTAGGAAATGCAAAAATTCCTCCTTTCGGCAAAGATAATTCCATCCAAGGAAGCTCATTTAACCGTTTATATATGAAATTTCTTCGTTTTTTAAGAATCTCTCTATACTCACTAATTAATGGTTTTCGAATCGCAAGAACCAAGTTAAGTAAATATTGCGCTGGAAGAGAAGCGCATATTATGACAACATCTTGTATTCGTTTTATTTCGTCAATGATCTCTCGAGATGAGGCGATATAGCCAATTCTCCAACCAGCAATACCAAATGATTTTGAGAAGCTACTTATCATAATAGTACGTTCTTTCATTTCACTTAAAGAGGAGATACTTATATGTTTAGTGTCATATACAAAATACTCATAAACTTCATCAGAAATTACAAATAAGTCATTTTTTATAGCTACATCAGCTATTCCTCTTAGTGTTTTTTCATCAAATGTAGATCCTGTCGGGTTATTTGGATAGTTTATTAGAATCGCTTTTGTCTTTGGAGTTATACTTTTTTCAAGTTTTTCTACGTCCAGCATAAAACCTTTATCAGTTTCATCCATATCTACAAAAATTGGATTAACTCCCAGAGTAAGTACTGCATATAAATGGTCAAAGTAGTATGGAGCTACAATAATTAAATCATCACCAGGATCTGCCACTGTAGCAACCGACAAAAAGGTAGCTATATTTGCACCAGCAGTAATTATTATCTCGTCAGGTGAATATTCAACATTATTGTCTTCTCTTAACTTTATAGAAACAGCTTCTCTGACTTCTGGAAGCCCCTCTGGCCTAGAATATTCATATAACTGTCGCTCAGATAATAATTTTTTAAATTTCGTAAGAATCTCTGTTGGTAAATAAATATCTGTACCGCATTGTCCAAAGTCAATTATCTCAATACCTTTTTTCTCCAATTC
>Ga0164318_10005865_pt1 | contig 11890 bp, 11 predicted proteins | sample GuaBasSedimGuay9_FD_113734 | JGI IMG/M metagenome (GOLD analysis project Ga0164318, IMG submission 113734) | Subseafloor sediment microbial communities from Guaymas Basin, Gulf of California, Mexico - Guay9, Core 4571-4, 0-3 cm | ecosystem: Environmental > Aquatic > Marine > Hydrothermal vents... | reverse complement strand
GTAATAGATTCAGAGTGAGATCTAAGTACAGGAACACGTACACATGTTGCAGAAACAGCAAAGTCTGAGTGCATGATCTTAGAAGTTTCATTAACCATTTTCATCTCTTCTTTTGTGTAGCCATTCTCCATAAAAACATCGATTTGAGGAATGACGTTCAAGGCGATTTGGTGAGGGAAGCTGTTATGCTCGGATTCGTTGAGTTTAAAAGCGAAAAAGTCCTGCATCTGGGTTACCAGCTCTTCCATTGCAGTTTTTCCTGCACCGGAGGTTGCCTGATAGGTTGCCACATCGACACGGATAAGGTCATAGGCATCATCAAGCGGTTTAAGCGTCTGCACCATTTGGATGGTTGAGCAGTTCGGGTTGGCGATGATCCCTCTGTTTCTCCATGCGGCTATGTCCTCAGGATTAACTTCAGGCACAACAAGAGGAACATCTGCCTCCATACGAAAATGGCTGGTGTTGTCAATCACGACGGCACCGGCTTCTGCTGCAAACGGGGCAAATTTAGCTGAAATGGAACCGCCGGCACTAAAGAGCGCGATCTCGATGTTCTCTTCGAAAAAAACAGTCTCTGTCAACTCTTTAATAACGATGGTATTATCGTTAAAATCTATGCTGTTTCCTGCGCTGCGTGAACTGGCAAGCGGAATAAGATTATTTAATGGGAAATCGATCTCTTCAAGAATACGCAGGATCTCTTCACCGACGGCACCGGTGGCACCGACAACTGCAACATTATATCTCTTCACTTTTTTCCTTCTAGTCTAAATCAAGTTTTTGCTGTTCTGGCTCTATCTGCACATTTTCAAGTGCCTCAGAACCTTCGTTATTTGTCTCTTCGTCTTTCTCTTCTTTAGGACAACGGGAAATGTTAGCAACGTCATCGCCTTTGAGGATGTAAACACCGCTTGTATTTCTGGCAGACTTGGAAATGGTCTGCATATCGACACGGATCATTTTTCCAGACTTAGTGAGTGCCATCATATCCATGCTCTCATCAACCATCAGACAACCGACGACACTGGTGCCTGTTTTCTGATTGAGCTTCATGGCAATTACACCGGAACCGGCACGGTTGGTCAGGCGGTACTCTCCGGCTGTTGTCCGTTTTCCGATCCCTTTTTCGCTGACGGTCAGGATCTCCTGCTCATCGTTACTGATGACATTGGCATCAATGACCACATCACCGTCATGTTTGAACTTAATACCACGGACACCGCGGGTTGTACGTCCCTGATCACGTGTTTTATCGATATCAAATTTAATACATTGTGCCGCTTTGGTGAGGATAAAGAGATACTGGGTATCCTGATCAGCAATTTTTGCCGTAATAAGCTGATCATCATCATCAAGGACAATGGCACGTACCCCGTTGCTTCTGATATTAGAGAACTCACTCAGGTTTGTTCGCTTAACGATTCCGTTTTGGGTAAAGAAGACCAGTGATTTTTCTTCACTGAAATCGGTTGTTGGAAGGATCGAGCGAATCTTCTCATCTTGAACAAGGTTGAGCAGGTTGACCACTGCCTTGCCTTTGGCCGTACGTGAGCCTTCCGGAATACGGTAAACTTTGAGCCAATGCAGTTGACCACGGTCTGTGATAAATAACAGCGTGTCATGGGTATTACAGGTAAAGAAGTTCTCTATAAAGTCATCTTCATACGTCGTCACGGCTGTTTTGCCTTTGCCGCCGCGGCGCTGTTTTTCATAGTTCGCCAATGGAACACGTTTAATATAGCCACGGTGGGTGATCGTGACAACCATCGGTTCATTAGGGATCAGGTCTTCGATGTCAATGTCATCATAGTTGTCTTCAATATCGGTACGGCGTTCATCCGTGTACAGTTCGAATACCTCGCCCAGTTCATCTTTGATGATGCCTTTGAGTACCTCTTCGCTTTTAAGAATGCTTTCGAGATAGTCGATGTGTGAAAGAATCTCACGCAGCTCATTCTCTATTTTTTCACGCTCTAGGCCGGTCAACTTTTGCAGACGCATATCCAGGATTGCCTGTGCCTGGATCGCCGAAAAGTCAAATTCACTGATCAGACCCTCTTTGGCTGTTTCGGCATTGTTGCTGGCACGAATCAACCTAATAATCTCTTCGATGTGATCAAGCGCTTTTTTCAGACCCTCTAAAATATGGGCTCTGGCTTTGGCTTTTTCCAGGTCAAAGATCGTTCGGCGAATAATAACCGTTTTACGGTGATTAAGAAAGTGCCCTAACATCTCCAGGAGGGTAAAGACATGCGGCTCTTGGTTGTAGATAGAGAGCATGATAATACCGAAAGTCGTCTGCATATTAGTCGATTTGAAAAGGTTATTGAGGACGATCTCGCTCATCGCATCACGTTTGAGTTCGATAACGACACGAATCCCTTCTCGGTCCGATTCATCACGGATTTCTGAAATACCTTCAACATGCTTATCTTTTACCAAGTTGGCAATGTTCTCGATCAGGCGGGATTTGTTGACCATGTATGGTAGTTCATCAATGACGATAATGTCTTTGTTCTTTTTCTGCTCAATATGGGTTTTTGCACGTACTTTGATACGTCCACGGCCCGTCTCGTAAGCATCCAAAATCCCTTTTTTACCATAAATTGTTCCGCCGGTCGGAAAATCAGGGGCTTTGATGAACTCCATAATATCGATCAATGAAGCTTCCGGATTGTCGATAAGGTGTTTAAGCGCCGAAAGTACTTCTTTAGGATTATGCGGTGGAATATTGGTCGCCATACCGACGGCAATTCCTGATGAGCCATTGATCAACAGGTTTGGAACACGGGTGGGAAGAACATCCGGTTCCTGCGTTGTACCGTCGTAGTTCTCGATCATGTTGACGGTCTCTTTTTCAAGGTCTTTGAGCATTTCTCCGGCATATTTAGTCATACGTGCTTCGGTATAACGCATAGCAGCAGCATTATCACCGTCAACTGAACCGAAGTTCCCTTGACCGTCAACAAGCATCATCCGCATGGAAAATGGCTGTGCCATACGCACAAGTGCATCATAAACCGCTGTATCACCATGTGGATGGTACTGCCCGATCACGTCACCGACGATACGCGCAGATTTTTTGTATTTGGCACCGGCAGATAGATTCAGCTTGTCCATCGCATATAAAATACGGCGGTGAACCGGTTTCAGACCGTCACGGACATCCGGAAGTGCCCGACCGATAATGACACTCATCGAGTAGTCAAGATAACTGTTCTGAAGGCTCTCCTCAATATTAATATTTTGTATTTCGCTGTTGTCTAACAGATCGCTCATCAACAAGACCTCTTGGGAAATTTTAGTTTCTATATTATCCAAATTCAGTTGATAATTCTCTTTATTAAAGGATAAGACTCAGGAAATCTCCTGAGTGAAGTGTGTATAAATGTCTTAGAGCACTTTTATGACATTATCATCACGGCGAAGCATATCATCATTGTCAAGAATATGATGGGCAATTGCATAACCATGGTTCAGTCCCAGCGCAATTGACCCACCGGACTCCTGTGTAATATCTCCGGCAACATACAAGCCTTTTATTCCCGTCTCGTAATGGTCATTATGCACCGGTTTTCCATCGCGTTCTTCTATGCCTGAACCGCTAAGAAAAGCGCTTGGAGTCGTACCGCCGATTGCGTAGATCACGCGATCGTATGTCTCGCTTTCTATCTCTTTGAACGACACTTTGACGCTATTGTTATCTTCTTCAACCCTATCGATATTTACACCTAAAATTGGCATCACATCCTTATTATTGATCGCACGGGCAATATTAGCCTGATTCGTTGGATTAGCACGGCGGAAGGTTTCTCTGCGATAGCAGAGGCTCACTTTGTTTCGTACAGCAAGATCTACCGCATACTCAATTGCAGAGTCTCCGCCACCGACCACCAGGATCTTTTCATCCTGAGAACAGGCTTCGAGTGTAAAGCCTATACTCTTTTTTATGGGACCGGGAATCTTATAATCGGGCTTGTTTGGTTTTCCCATACGCCCAATCGTTACGACCACATATTTGGCACGGATACTTCCACCGGCGATCATCACATCAAAACCGTCATCATATTTTAAGATCTTCTGCACTTCAGTATGGGTTTTAAGTTCTACAGAGTGATTTTCCAGTATCTCATCAAAAAAGTCAAGTGTGCTCTCTTTGGTACCGTCCATAAAATAGATATTGCCGTCAAGCTCAACCTTTTGGCCTTTCCAGTCTTTATCGACCCGTTTTTTATCTTTGTAAAACTTACGGATCGTTGCATTATGATTTTCATCTTTTTCTATAATGATAATATCACGCATTCCAAGCATATACGCTTCTACTGCTGTTGCGATCCCTGCCGGTCCTGCCCCGATGATCGCCAATTGATAGTGTTCCATACCTGCTCCTTGCTCAACAATAATTATAAAAGTGTCTTAACGGCAATAAAGTTTTACCCGCTTTTGATATGATTCGAGTTTTTTCTTTCCGGCATCATCCAAAGGTGCTTTCGCTTCAAGTTTGTGTACCTTTTTTTGAAATGACTTACACAAATGTGCGTTCTGAGCATCTTCATTCTGTAGCCCGGAAAACATAGTTGTCGATGTTCTTCTCGTCTCTTCCGGACAATAGAGCTTAACACGTTTCTTATAACCATCGACTTTTGATGCGGCTGAAAGATCATCACTCAAAATAGCCTTGCGCAATTTTTCCTGAAACTGTTTGCACAGACGCGCATTTTCTTTGTCCTGATCTTGCAGATCATTAAACATGGATGCGGCTCCTGCCTGCACTCCCCACAAAAGTAGCACTACAAAAAAATATACCTTAAATATTTGCACACTATTCCTTTAATTAAAGTTTAAAAATTTATATCATGGATTATAGCTCACAAAGCTTTACAGAGCAAAATCTTAAGATATAATTCTTGAAAATTTATATCAGGAATGTTAATGATCGATCAGGACAGAATGATATGTGTATGCAACAGTCTGGATATGCGGGAGATCGCAGCATGCATAAAAGAGAATGATTTTAAGACGATGGACGCACTGCTTAAAAACAGCGAATGCCCGATGGGAGACAAGTGTGAATCCTGTATTGAAGAGGGTTTTGACAATGACGGATATTCACTTGCGATGGTTTTATCATTGGTCAAGCAAGAAAGAATCTAATTTTTTTAATTCTGCTTGCATAATTTAATCTGTGATGCAGTAATGATCTCTCCGCTAAGTTCAAATGTCTCTATACAATCTTCTGAGTTTGAATATTTGTATATCAGGTAGCTTTTATCGTCAATCATAATACTTTTTCCATCTTTACGAACACCCCATTGCGCACCGTTGGATGTCGTTCCATTACTATCAAGTGTTACCGTTGCTATTTGATCACTAATAACCTGCCAGTCACCTACAGCGATGTAATTGCCATGTGTATAATTTCCAAATGTAACGTTTTGACCAAAGTAGTACCCGGCATCATTTTTGTGACTGAGATCAACACTGCTTTCATTACACATCTTAATGCTTTCATCTATCTGTCCGTTACTCACCTCAAAACAGTTGACATCATTAAATCGCCCTATGTATGTATAAGTTCCATCTCCGCTGATCGTGATGGCATCACCTTTTGAACTTACACCCCATGTCAAGATAGTTATTCCGGTAGCATCATACTTATATACAATCCCATCATCTAAAAATTCGTATCCATATTTATATACATCAAAATAACGACTTTGTGTACTGACAGGAAGGGTAGACATAGTATAAATGCTCCAGCTGCCATTGACGATTGTTAACGCACCCACCCCGAATGTTTTCGTAGGACCGTAACAACCATAGGCATTTTCTACATTATCCGCACAATTTGTCGCAATCGGTTTAAGCGTTTCATTTGTATTGTCATCATTATTGATATCATCATCTTTCGTCAGGCCGCATCCACTCATCAATAAAAGTGTTAAAAAAATTAGTATTAAAGCTTTCAAATATATCCGCCTTGTCAAAATTTATATACAATTATATAAGAAAAACACTAATGTTCTACACTCACACTAACTTATCAGTAAACGCTGTCATGAATTTCTGTACCTTCGGTGCGATAACGACCTGGCAGTATCCCTGTGATTGGTTCAGATCATAATAGTTTTGATGGTAGGCTTCTGCCGCATAAAATGTCGCTGCAGGGGACAGTTCTGTCACAATCGGCGAATCAAAGTCATTCTGCGCCTGAGCTATCGATGCTTCGGCTACTGCCTTTTGTTCATCATTCAGATAATAGATGACGGAGCGGTACTGAGTCCCGGCATCCGCACCCTGACGGTTCAGTGTGGTCGGATCGTGAATAACCCAGAAGATATCAAGTATTTCGCTAAAGCTGATTTCTGTTGGATCAAAAACAATCTCTACTACCTCAGCATGGCCTGTTGTACCACTGCAAACTGCTTTATATGAAGGATTATCCCCCTCTCCACCGGCATAACCGCTTACTGCCGACTTGACACCCTTAACACGATGATAAATTGCTTCAATACACCAAAAACATCCACCGCCTATAAGTGCTCTCTCTTCTGCCATAACATAACCTTTGTAAAATGTACGAAATTATGCACTGAATCCGCTTGAAATTTTATCAGTTCATTAACTAGCATTTAACTTTAAGCGAGGTATATATTTCAATACATCTCCTTTGTCTGCATAATTCTATAAAATGATCTATCCAAACTGTTGTAATAATTAAATTGACGGATTAATTACATAAATATTTGACTTTTATCGTCATTTTTTGTATCATTTCTTATATAAATCATAAGTAATATTATAATAATTCTGATTATTAGTTTTACACATAATTCCATAGGAGTAAGCATGAAAAAGGTTCTTGTTCTAGGCGGCGGTTTTGCCGGTATTGAAGCAGCGATTTATCTGCGAAAAGAAAAGTTTGACGTGACCGTAGTCAGTGACCGCGACTATTTTTATATCTTTCCGACATCGATTTGGATCCCGACAGGTGATGTTGAATTTTCGAAGATCAGCGTTCCGCTGGAAGATCTGAAAAAGGCGCATGGGTTTGATGTCATCATCGATGAAGTCACTTCCATTCAATCAAAAGAGAATCGTGTGGTTTGTAAAAACCGGGAAATTACCGATTTTGACTATCTTGTGATTGCCATTGGTTCTGGAAAGATGAAGCACCAGGGGATTAACCATACCCTCTCTATCTGCGGTAAGCCGGAGGAGTCACTGGACATCAAAGATGCGCTCGATGCACTCGTGGCCAAGGGAAGCGGAAAAATTGCCATGGGATTCGGCGGTAATCCGAAAGACACCTCTTCTGTTCGCGGCGGTCCGGCATTTGAAGTCCTTTTCAATGTCCACAATATGCTGAAAAAGAAGAAGATCCGCGATAACTTTGAGCTGACTTTTTTTGCACCGATGGAAAAACCGGGTGCCCGTATGGGACCGCAGGCACTGAAAATGATGGATATGATGTTCAAAAAACTGAATATCAACAAACATTTCGGCAAAAAGATCAAAGGCTTTGCGGAAGATGGAATTATTTTTCAGGATGACAGCAAGTTAGAGAGCGATTTCACCATGTTCATCCCCGCCGGAGATGGACCGGAACTGTTTAAAAACTCAGATCTTCCACTCAATGAAGCCGGTTTTGCACTTATCAACGATTATTGTGAAGTGATGCACAATTATGATGAATCACCGGATATGTCACGTACCTTTGTCATCGGTGACGCGGCAGCACTCGACGGTCCTGACTGGCGTGCAAAGCAGGGACATGTTGCCGAAGTCATGGCACGTAACACTGCCTTTAATATTGCCGCCATGGAAAAAGGAAAAGAAGAGCGCAAAGGTTACTTTGAACACCTTAACATTCTTTGTGTCATGGACAGTGGTGACGGTGCAGCATTTGTCTACCGAAATGACAAACGTGGCATGATGATCCCAATGCCGTTTATCGGCCACCTAATGAAAAAAGGGTGGGGCTGGTACTGCCGTAACTCCAAGCTCGGCAAAATTCCACGAATTCCGGGGATGTAATCATGTTCGCAGCACCCCTTAAAAGTAATAGTAATAATGCCGCTATTACCACGGTATTTGGTAAAGCAAAATGGTTCGGGATCTATAACCCGGCCGACAATAGTATGAAAGTAATCCCTCATCCAGATCAAGGTGCGGCAATTATTGCTAAACTCAAAGAAGAAGGTGTCACGATTATCTTGACCAAACACCTTGGGCCAAGACCGCTTCAAATCGTACACGAAATGGGAATGAAACTTTTCTATCCAGGTGACGAGCGTATGACATTAACCCAGGCAGTCGCCAATTTTCAAAGTGGTTCACTCGAAGAGATCACAATGAACAACATCGATAAATTTCACAACCATTAGGGACAGTTATGACTGAGAAACTTTTTAAAGAAAAATATCCTATTCATACCATAGAGATCCCAAAGCGTGATATGGCAATCCAAACGATGGATTTGTTGATAGAACACTATAAAACACAGGTAGAAGCGCACGCATTTGCGACCTATATCGGTATTTTTGATCACTATGCACATACGGCTTCACTTCCTGAGGGCAAGATCTCTGCTGATATCCTCGATGCCAAAGATGTGATGCTCTGCTTTGGAAAAGAGCTTATGCACCCGGAAGTACTGGCAGTGCGTCCGCGTGCCATCGGTATCGCAGAGATGAAAGAGAGTTATGTGATTTCCTTTCTTGAAGCACCGAACCCTGCTGCCAATGAGGCCATGAGAGCATGGACTACGTCTCTTATCGCTCACTAAAACTGCTGCCGCTCTTAGCAGTTCTTCCTCTGTTCTTCGGAGGCTGCAACAGTGATATTTACAGCCAATTCTGTACACCGGAAAAAGTTGAGATCACCTGCCTTAAACTTGAAAGTCTGGAAGATGAAGTCTCACAGATCATGCGGTTGCATTTCGGTAAGATAGCGCAGAGTGAAAACTGTGTATTTACGCTTCAGGGAATGCGTCATCATGTCGATGCCTGCCAAAATCCTGTGGCAAACTCAGTCGGAAGCGATTTTGACGGCTATGTGAAACTGCAGATATTTCATAACGGCACCTGCTACTACCGGATTCAGACAGACTACAAAGGCAGAGAATGGCAGTCATATATGGAAGAGATTTCTGAGCAACTTAAAAAAGATCTCGCCATAAATTAAAATTCATCCTGCATCTTCGACTGGTGTCAGATATATAATCTCTTTATCCCACAAATAGGCATCATCAGCCTCACCCAGATGATTGATCCGCATCATAGCGTGCAGGGAATCTACATAGTCTTGGCCACGTTCTGAGTATTTATCCAATGTCTTGGCAAGCGCATAACCGGTAACTTTTTTTCCCTCTTTTTTGAGTTGACTTCGAAGCTGACGCATACGTGTATAGGCCCGATGGGTATTGAGGTTTAGCATATAGGAGTTGACAGCATCTTGCGGGGTATCAAAACGTGCCAATCCATAATCTCCCAGCTCCTTGCGCTGAAATTTTGGCCTCATGGCATTTTTGCTAAAGGCCCACTGTCCAAAAAGGGAGTTCCCCAACATAGCAAAGCGTGATGTTCCCCATCCACTCTCTTCAGCAGATTGTGCCAATGCCAGCGAAGGAGGAATGACATTGACACGCAAAAGCAGTTCATCAGCATGGGAAGTCTGAAGCTGCTCATCACGGTTAAGGATCTTATACTTTTGGCCAAGTGTCGTAAGCCATTGCAGTTCACTTTTAGTTAAAGTACTCAGATTTTTACTCAGCGCAAGTAATTTTTGACGCTCGGTTCTTAGCAGTTCATTCGCATGTAACACAAGGGGAATACTCAATTGGAAAAAGATCGCTTTTTTGGTCTTGACATCTATCTTCTGCGACTGAGTCTGCCAACGGGAGGAAATATCGGTCAGGTAAAGACGCGGAATTTCCCGCTCTCCCGCGTTCCAACGCTCCAGCGAATAGTCAAGTTCTTTGAAAGTCCGATCAATATCTGCTGTCGAAGTGGTATAAACCGTTCGGCTTTTTAAAGATTTAACAGGCGTATTGGTCTGTTTTTTAAAAGGTGGTAATTTTTTTTCTACTGCCTCTTCAGTTTTGTGAATATTGTCATCTGCACACCCGAATATCAACCATAACATAACTATTGATATAACGGCTAGATACCATCTATTTTGCCTTCGCTTGTCAATCATAGAAAAATTATAACATTTAATTTGAAATTAGGACATAAGGTTTGAGAAGGATCTTATTATTTATTCCATAACTCTCATCCCTCTTTATGCTCCACTTCGATAAAATAAAATAAACAACTTACTTTTGTGCTATCTCATCATGTTGATCGAATACCAGAAGAGTACTAAACCACACCCTAAAGAGTGAGACACATGAGCGTAAAAGAACAAATTCTTAACACCATCAAAACACGTCCGATGATCATAGATGGTGCAATGGGAACACAACTACAAGAACGGGATGATCAAATTCCTGAAGCGGCCTGGGAAGGCAATGAAGGATGTAATGAACTGCTCAACGTGACAGCGCAGGACGTCATGAAAAATATTTTCAGCGCTTATCTTACCGCCGGAGCCGATCTCATCACCACTAACACTTTCGGCGCATTCGACTGGGTACTCGACGAGTACGGCATCGGGCATCGGGCATATGAGCTGAGCCGGGCCGGGGCAGCCATTGTCAAAGAGATGTGTGATCAATTTAGCACACCGGAACATCCCCGCTATGTCCTCGGCTCCATCGGACCGGGAACAAAACTTCCCTCTCTGGGGCACATCCATTACGATGAGATGCTTAAAGGCTATACAGAATGTGCCCTTGGTCTGATTGATGGCGGCTGTGATGTTTTTCTGCTTGAAACGGCGCAAGATCCTCTCCAAATCAAAGCCGGACTGCATGCCTGTGAAGCAGCAAACAGCAAACGCGGAACGGATTTACCGGTAATGGTTTCAGGTACCATTGAACTCGCAGGAACCATGCTGATTGGAACCGATGCACAGACCCTCGCTACTATCTTGGAACCATTTGATATTTTGTCGTTGGGATTTAACTGCGGAACCGGGCCTGAACAGTACACCAAACATGTAAAAACCCTCTCAGAAGTATGGGGAAAACCGATCTCCGTTCACGCCAATGCCGGTCTGCCGCAAAACCGCGGCGGATACAGCTACTACCCAATGGGACCGGATGAATTCGCCGACCATCAAGAGGGATTTTTGGCCTATGACGGTGTCAGCTTTCTCGGGGGCTGCTGCGGTACCACGCCACAGCATATACGTGCACTTGTCAACCGTGTCAGCACCTTAACACCTAAAGCTCCGAGCGGTTCACAGCCAACGGCAATTGCTTCACTCTTTAATACGGTGCCTTTAATGCAGGAACCTGCGCCGCTGCTCATTGGCGAACGCTCAAATGCCACGGGTTCAAAAGCATTTAGAGAACTTCTTTTGGCTGAAAACTATGAAGGGACTCTAAGTGTCGGACAGCAGCAGGTACGCGCCGGTGCGCATGTCCTCGATGTCTCAGTCGGCTTTGCCGGACGCGATGAGACCAAAGATATGAATCAAGTCATGAGCCTCTACGCACAAAAAATTGCCCTGCCTCTAATGCCCGACTCCACCCAAACAGATGCACTCGAAGAAGCACTCAAACTCATCGGCGGCAAAGCGATCATCAACTCCGTCAACCTTGAAGACGGGATCGAAAAATTTGACACAGTCTGTCAACTCGCTAAAAAATATGGTGCCGCGCTTGTCTGTCTGACCATTGATGAAACTGGGATGGCAAAGACAGTAGAGCGCAAACTCGAAGTCGCCGAACGTATTTATGAACTGGCAACGCAAAAACATGGACTCAATCCTGAGGACC
>Ga0164318_10005864_pt1 | contig 11891 bp, 11 predicted proteins | sample GuaBasSedimGuay9_FD_113734 | JGI IMG/M metagenome (GOLD analysis project Ga0164318, IMG submission 113734) | Subseafloor sediment microbial communities from Guaymas Basin, Gulf of California, Mexico - Guay9, Core 4571-4, 0-3 cm | ecosystem: Environmental > Aquatic > Marine > Hydrothermal vents... | reverse complement strand
TTACCTTTGGTGACAGAACAAGTATCAATCTGCTGGCTCTCTTTCAAGACATCACCAACTCTAATCTCCTTACCAAGATAGTCCTCAGCGAACTTCAACTGCTCAGCAACCTCTCCACCTAAACCAACCTCAAAAATCTCAGGCTTTTTCTTACCAATACCAGTCTTTCCTGGCTGAGTCATAACAAGCAAACGAACCTCATCAAGATTTTCACCAGGAATTTCAGACGCATTTTTTGATTTTTTAGGAAAAGAAAGAGAACGAGAAAGGTTCTTATCGATCTTATCAAGATTATCAACCCATCTCTGAGCCTTACACCTTAGCCCATAATGGGTGTTAATGTATCCTCTAAAACCAAGAACTTTCATAGGAGGACATTCAACAACAGTCACAGGCAAAAACAAAGGCTTACCCTTCCTTTCTTTCAAGTGGCTCGTATCAGAAACAATAACATGAGTCATGCCGACCTTATAACCCGCAAAACCAAGAAGCTTGCTCTCAGAAATCTTCTTAGGCCAAGTCCTAACCCTAACATTCTCAGACCTAGCCCTCTTCCTAGGCCGGAACTGCAACGAACTTCTTCTAGGATTGTGTTTTTTCGGCATTTTTTAAACCTAATCAAATTCCCAGAAAAGAGCCAATAAACCAACTATTGACTGAATGTACTGGGAAGCTAACTGCTCTCAGGCTATCAGCAAACCCGCAAATTAGGGTTTTCTTTATAAAGATTACGATTTGCAGGAAGTAAAACCAAAAAAACCCTAAACAATAAATCAATTTAATCAACCCCTTACAGAATTAGATTCTTTTTTAGCATTTATTTTCTTATAATCTTTCTTGAAGAGATTAGACTGCTTAAACTTAAACACAGCATAATTCACAGGATTCTTAATCTTCTTACAAAAATTATCAGGATTACAGATCTGCATACCGACCATGTAACCCTTATTATCGCAATTAGGGGGAAGAACAGGATCCTTGCCCCTCTTATGATTCAGCTGGCCCCGAATAACAGACTCCCTCAAAGGCTCATCATTCCTTTCATTCCACTCAAACAAGAGCTTCTCAATCTCCTCAAAAGACCAGCTGACAGAAGACAGGAAATTGATCAGAATAAACAAGAACCTCTTCCGACCATCAACCAAACCCTTAAGTCCTTTCTTGATACAAGGGGGAAAAAACTCCTCAGGAATCTTCACAGAAATCCTCTCAAAAGAATCCTTAGAGACCTTGGCCTTGATACCAGTCACAGCAACCTTCTTGACGTCCTCTTCAGAAGCCAAATCAAAAGCCTGAATAAACAGTTTTCTTGCCTCACCCTCAAAACCCTTCTTACGCTCAAGAAACTTTTTTTTCACAACAACCCTGTTAAACCTGGCAGAAGACTTATCAAAAGACAGAATCTCTAAAGGATCAATGGGAACAGAAACCAAACCAGACTTCTCATTAAAAGAATAAGGCATACGATAAAGATGCCGAGGAGCGATAAGAATAGTGTCAACATCAACAACCTTGTAAGGGTCAAATTTGCCATTGACTAACAACTCACTGACTGGCTTGCCAACCTTTTCAGAAATCACTTTCAAAGCATAACGCTCTAACATCATCTCAGACAAAATGCTCCTTGACCTATTCTGCAAGAACGCAGCAATCTTTCTAGGACCTTCAGGAAACAAATCCTTGGTGGGAGTGCCTATCACCTTCTCAGGAAAAGACTCAAAAGGAACCCCAATATGAAAACCATGATTCCCAGAAAACTTAACAGAAAAATTATGGATGCCATAATACTTCAAAGCCTCAATAAGAACGTGAGCAGTAACCTGAGAAAATTCAAGAGCAGGACAGTCAAGATCAAGAATAAGATCCCAACCGATTCTCAAATCATTAAGTTCCTTATGGCGCATGCCTGTAACAATATTCAAAGGATTATCCCACAATTCCTCAGAGCAATGAAAAGAAGTCGCACCCTGCTTAGCAAACTCCAAAACATCCTTAGGATGCTTAATAACTTCAGGCCTCTTGCCAAAACCCTTATCACCAAACTTCACAGCAATCTCCTTATCCTTAGCAGCCTCAACAATAGCTTCCTGCACATCCTTCCTCTTATACCATCTTAAACGCATACTTGGAGATATCATGCTACAAACCACCCTCAAAAGACACAAGAAAAAGAATACTTTAAATAAGTTGTGCGACAAGGGTTAATCCAACTTAAAAGAGCCAGGTCACAAGTTGTCTGAAAGAGGTTCAAGTCATAGGAACAAGGCTTTTAGGTTAAACAAGAGGCATGCGAAATAAAGTGGTTAGAAACAGCAAAATACCTTTGGGTTAAGCAAGAGACACGCGAAATAATGTGATTAGTAACTACAGAAAATTCTTTAGTTAAACAAGAGGCGCGCGAAAGAAGGTGATGCGTAGGGGTAGAAAACTTTTAAGTTGAACAAGAGGCGTCTTTAATGCTGTGAAAATTAACTACAGAAAACTCTAAAGTTAAACAAGAGGCGTGCTGCTTGCACGCGGACTGATAGTTGTTGAAGTTTTTCTTTGAAGGAGAGATTGCAGAGTTGTTGGCAAGTTTTGAGAGAAAAGGTCTTTTATGAAAATAAAAATCGCAGAGTTAATGAGGTAATTTTTAGGCGAAGAACGCCAGAAATCAGCAGATTATAGAGTAAGTTTTGACAGAAAGAATACTCCAACAGCAATAAAGAACCTAAGAAAAATTCAGTGATATTTTGAAACGAAAAACTCTACCACAATATAGAACTGCGCTAAGCAAGCGCACAAAAATTCAACAAAAGAAAATGCTCCTGATGCAAGAACTAAACTGAGATCTCAGTACATCAATAGCGCCACAGAGGCGCACTAGAATACAACACAGGAAAATGCACCAAAACCAAACTCAAAGCCAGATACTAAACATAACCTCTGGGCGCACAAGAATTCAACAAAAGAAATGCTTCTGAACTGAGTAAGCAATCAAGCGCAAAAAACATTATCAAAACGCACTAATTTTTAACCAAAGAAAATACAACAGAGTCACGCACCCTGAGCAAGAAATTAATGACAATGTTCAGACACACTAAAGTTGACTTTACCCTCCAAAAACAAAATTCTTAAATAAAACAACAACACAGACATCAAAAATGGCAATAAAAAACCAAATAAAAACAGTAATCCTGTTAGGATTGCTCACAGCGTTGCTGCTCTGGGTAGGGCACCTTGTGGGTGGTGCAAGAGGACTAACAATAGGGCTGGCATTCGCAATAATCATGAACTTCGGATCATATTGGTTCTCAGACAAAATCGTACTGGCAATATACAAAGCAAAGAAAGCAAACAAAAAAGAATACCCAGAACTTCACAAAATAATAGAAGAGCTATCAAAACAAGCGAAAATACCTAAACCAGAAATATACATCATACCAACACAAACCGCAAACGCATTCGCAACAGGAAGATCACCAAAACACGCAGCAATAGCAGTCACACAAGGCATACTAAAAATTCTGGACAAAGACGAACTAAAAGGAGTTCTAGGGCATGAGATGAGCCATATAGTTAACAGAGACACACTCATAACAACAATAGCAGCCACAATCGCAGGAGTGATATCTTATGTAGCATTCATGGCAAGATGGGCAGCGATATTCGGCGGAGGAAGAGACCGTGAAGGAGCAGGAAACATAATAAGCCTCCTAGTCCTGGCGATAATAACACCACTAATCGCGACCATGCTGCAACTAGCGCTGAGCAGAAGCAGAGAATTCATGGCAGATGCAAAAGGAGCAAGACTAAGCAAACAACCACTAGCATTAGCAAGAGCATTACAGAAATTAGACCTGGCAGCAAAAATAGCGCCGATGAGAAAAGGGAATGCAGCAACAAGCAGCTTATTCATAGTCAACCCCTTCACAGCAAAAGGTATAGCAGCATTATTCTCAACACACCCAAGCACAGCAGAGAGAGTTGAAAGATTGAAAAGAATGAAGATTTGATTCTAAAAGTTCTCTAATCCTTCTGATACTTTTTTTCGATCAGATCTTTAATGTTTTGAACAGTCTTATCGCCAATACCTTTAACCTTCTTCAAATCGCCAGCTTCAGCAGTAAAGACAGCTTTGACACTACCAAACTCAGAAAGAAGCTCCTTAGCAAGCTGAGGACCAATCCCAGGAAGAGAACTGACAATAAACTCCTGCAATTCAGCAGCGCTCTGGGGCTTGGAAAAATGAATATTAAAATCAGAATCCTTCTTCTGCTCCCTAGAAGCCAAACTTATCAACATTGCAGCAGAATCTTCAGCATCCTTAGTCTGAAGAACAGGGATGCCAAAGCCAACAACCAACGACGCAAGCAACCCCCGAACAGCATTAGGATGAATATTCCTAACAGAATAAATATCTTCCTTGCCCTCAACAATAATAATCGGCTTCTCAAACTTCTGCTTCAATCTTCTGGCCTGATCAAAAATCCTGCCATCAATAATGCTTGAGACAAAATCCTTAACAGTCTTGAACTCAACACCACAGGAATGAGAAACAATAAAATCAGCACTATCAAGCATCTCAAGCTTAATATTAACACCCTTAGAAATCAAACTCTTCACAACACCAGAGCCCTTCTCACGATAATCAACAAGAATAAGAATATTCTTATTCAGTTCATCTAATTTCTTAGGCTCAGGCTTTTTCAAGGCAAAATGCCTCTTCAGATTGTAAAGAACATTATTCATATTCTTTTCCTTATATCTTGCAACATGACGATATGCCTCGTCCCGAGTATCTTTGGTGACAAGAACAAAAACATTGCCTTTATCATGCCTGCCAGTCCTACCTCTTCTCTGAATCGTGCGAATAGCGCTGGGGATGGGCTCAAAAAAAATAACATTATCAACAGAAGGAATATCCAAACCCTCCTCAGCAACACTTGTAGCGATAAGGCAATTAAATTCACCATCCCTGAACAGGTCAAGAACCTCTTTCTGCTCTTTCTGAGACAAACCAGTGCCATTCTTCTTAGCCTGGCCAACAAAAACCGCGCTTTTGCAATCAACAACAGAATCTAAAACATCCTTTATCTTAACAGCAGTATCACGGAACTGAGTAAAAATAATGATTTTGCCTGCAGAATTCTCACTAAAAAGCCTGTTAACGAGTTCCTTGACCTTATCAATCTTAGGATGCTCAATACCTTTCTTCAACAATTCAGATGAAAGATGAAACGCGCTCTTAAACAAAGGATCAGCGCACACATTCTTAACAGCCTTAACCTTTGAAGTGACCGCATCATTGAACAACCTATCAAAATAGGAAACAACAGCATTAAGACTCTGAGTCTCAATCAACTCCTGAGCATGCTGGATCTTAAAAACCTCTGCAAGGACACTCAAACCCCTAAAAACCTCCACACTACGTTCCCCCTTTGACATCAACACACGCAACCTCGCCTGCTGAGCAAGCAGATCCTTCTTAGTGACAACCCTGTTGATGCCTAACCTTTTCAACTGAGAATAACGTTCCTTAACGCATTGTTCCAACAACTTCTTGACCTTCTTCAACTCACCAGACAAGCTCACTTTAACCCAGTTCACATCAGTCTCTTGAACATAAGGCGCAACATCAGGATCGTCATCGGTTCGAACCTCAACAGACTCTATAAAAAGATTCTGACAGACATCTTCAATGGTGAGAATGTCGCTGCCAGGGGAGGCAGTAAGAGCAAGAATCCTGGGAAAATTCGCTTTTTTCATGAACTGCTTAGCGATAAAAACATAACTATAATTTCCCACGGCGCGATGAGCCTCATCAAAAATCATCAAACTGATGTTTGAAAGATCAACATTTCCGTTGATAATATCATTTTCCAGGCCTTGAGGGGTAGAGAAAATAATCCGCGCATACTTCCATAACATAGCTCTCTTCACAGGGGTGATCTCTCCAGTGAAAACCTGCAATTGAGACTCAGGCAAGTCAAGATGCTCAAGAAAAGTCTTCTTATGCTGCTCAACCAAAGGCTTAGTCGGCGCAAGAAACACAACCTTTGAATCAGGGTGAGTCTTCAGCCTTTGAACACTCAACAATAATGCAATACCTGTCTTGCCCAAGCCAGTGGGAAGAACAACTAAACTATTCTTCAAAGAACAAGTTCCAAGAATTGTTTCTTGATAAATGCGGGGAGTGAAGCCTTTAAGAGTTATTTCATTTGTTTTGGTCATAAAATAAAAATTCAAGTTCTGGCTTTAAAAGATTTACCCAAACAAATGTCTAGTGAGCGGTGCTTTAAAATTCCACACTGCTGATCCAACCCTTATAATGAACATAATAACCAATAACAACGCCAATAACAAAAACAACGACCATAAGCTGGGCATAACCAAAAAATTTGCCAAGTATGAAACCAATAACAACCCCCAAAGAAGAAATAAGCAAGCCAAACTTCAGACCCCGTCTTTGCCTGAACCACAACCTACCAAACAACAAACCAAACAAGAAAACAATAAACACCATTGTAGTTAAGCTGTTAATTCCAATAGCAACAACAACCCCTAATATCAGGAACAGGATGGCCAGGAATTCACCCCAGACACCCAACAAATCGGCAATACCTTTTCTCATTTTCTCTCAAAAAACACATAAAACAAAAACCAACAGACAACCCCAATAATCAAAGCAGTGATGTAAGAGTACCACTCAAACAAGAATATCAACAGTATATAAGCGAGGATGCTGCTAACAAAAAAGATATATATGAGGCGCGAATGAAAAATGACCCTGCTGCCATCCAAAGGAGGAATGGGCAAAAGATTCCACGCAACAAAATAAACATTAAAAGTAAAGACAGGATCAGAAATGAAAGCAGGAAGCACACCGAACCACTTCAACAAAACAACACCAGTAGCGAGAAAGACGTTAAACAAAGGGCCAGCAATAGCAACCTTAGCAAGAGACCCTACATTGACCTCGTATCTGAAGCCACCCAGCCTGTGCTGAGGCAAAAGAGAAATAAAAACAGCGCTGGCAGCATAGATGCCAACTTTACCGCCACTCAAAAGAACCATGATTAGCGCAACAACCAAACCAGGCCACCAAACCTTATGCTCTGCCTTCATACCAATCTTAATGGCCATGAGCCTCTGCCCTGCATGATGAACAAACAAAGCAGAACCACACAACAGAACAGCAAGAAAAAAATTCCTCAAACCAACCAAGAAATCAAACTCAACCACACCCCACTTATCAAAAGAATAAATGAAAGCAAAAACAAGCGCAGTCAGAACAAAACCATTTAATTCAGCCTTGGAGAACCAAAAATATCTTTTTACTTTATCCCAATAATTTTCGAGCATTCAGTGAATAAAATCATAATCTTTTAAATATTTTTTCACAAGTTCCTTCACTTCTCTGACGTGACCAGCACCAAGAACAACAACAATCACTTGATCAGGAAACCTTACAATAATCCTGCAAAGATTCCTCGCAATCACCTTATTCCTGTCCTCAATCAAGACCTTATAAATATTAGGATATCTTACCTTAAGCTCAGAGATGAGCCTCTCAATAAGAGCGTCCTCAGGAATCTTTCTCAGATCAAACTTAACGCCCTTCTTGAAAACAAGACCTTTGATAGCATCGACTAAAAAGTGCCATCGCTCCTTCCACGACAGTCTCCTAGAAAAATTCCTCAAAGTCTTCTCAATATCCTGATCAACCAAAGCAACATGACAACCATTCTGCTTAGCAGCCTTATAGGCAGCCAACATCTCAGAACCAGGCAAAACCCCTAATTTTTTACCCAACTTTTTCTGAATCCACTGGCCAAACAAAGCAAACAACCAGCCCTTAAGCCCGATCCTCCCTATGTCAGCAAGAGACAACTTACGCTTCTTCTTGGATAGTAACGCGCTAAGACGCTTCCTGTCAAGTTCAATAGCCACAACAACAGGCTTTTTAGAAGCAATAATGCGCTTGACATCCCTAATGCTTTCAGGAGAAATGTGGGAAGTGCCTATAAAAACGACATTATCGATCATATGATAAGAGAATACCATAATCTTTAAATAGTTTAAGTAATCGTATTTCATTACGTATACTTTACGCATAATCTTATGCAGACCAAAGGAGGGATAAAATGCTAAGAATGAAAAAACTTACAGAAACATTCAACATGAAAGTCTTTACAGATCAAGGAGATTACTTCGGAGACGTAGAAGAAGCAATACTAACACAGACAAAAGTGCAAAGCTGGAGGATAAAAGCAACAAAGAATTCTTTCTTAAACAAAGTGTTAGGGACAGCAAAAGGAGTGATAGTGCCGCACCAGCTCGTAAAAGCAGTCGGCGATATAATGATAATAAGCAGGCAAGCAGTGCCAAACACACCAGAAGAAGATATAGAAGAAACAGAATAAACCAATAACTTCATTTTTTTATCTATATTCCTAACTATCTCTTAAATCACACATTATTTTTTAATTTTAAGAACTCTTCTAACCGATATGGCCAGAAAAAAAACTGAAAAAGAAAGACAACTATACACCTTAATAGAAGCTTTAGACGCCCAAACAGATGACAAAGGAGAATTAGGGTCACTAATCAGTTATGTCATACTGACAAGCCTGATTGATTTTGAGACAAACACAGGATCAGAAGAAGAAAGGCGATTTGAAGAAATCAAAGCAATATACACAGGGCTTGAGAAAGCAATAGAACGAAGCAGAGAAGAAGACAGCTATTCAGTCTTATGCGAACTGACAACACAAAAAGCTAAGGAACTCAAACAAATCCTAGACAAAGAAAGAAAAATAGAAAATGAAACCCTACTTAAATTGATAATAAATTCCTTAACGCACCAAAAGAACTATGAAGACACCCTGAAAAGGAAAGGGCTCAGGTTAAGGGATAATGTCTATGATACAGGAATACTATATGGAAGGCGCAACATACTACGAAAGAATTATGAGGCAATAAGAGATATATTTCAGTCATAGAAAATGGACACACAAAAATACCACAAGATACTTGTACCAACTCCAGATGTGTATTCACTCAGCGGAGCAGAAGTGTTCAAACATCTTGAAAGGAAAGATGACAATGATAAGAATCTGGTTGTAGTGCCATCCCAATTCATAGAAGAGATGGAAATCAAAACAAGAAGCAACTCGTACAGCGCAGGAGCAGAGGATGTGCTCAGGTTCTTAAAAGAAACAATCAAGAAAAGCACAATCTTAAAGAGAACAGAAGAAGAAACGACACTCGTCAGCGAAGTCTTCGCAGGACTGGACATACTATTCATCCAGACAAAAGCTAACAAAGAATTGTCAATAGAGAGCCTTGAATCAAAAATAAACTCTGACAACAGACTGCAAGCAAAAGAAAAAATACTGATAACAAACGACCCTGCAAAACACATCCTGTATCATGGAAAAGGCCTAAAGATAGAAGATCCCCAATTTCTACAAGTAAAAGAGGACATAGTCAATGAAGGAATAATAGATGGGAATGACGACCTGTATGAAGAATTACAACAAAAAAGCTCTGACGGAGTGCAGCTTGACGAAGCAACAGAACTATTAGACAGGCAATTATACATAAACCAATTCATAAGATTCAGGGCGCAAAACTCTTACCAATACGCAAGAGTTACAGCCCAGCTTGAAAGAAACAAGTCAGGCAGCAGAATAATAAGCACAAAAAACGAAAAAGTCAAACTCTTAAGCCCACAAGAGTATAAAAAGAAAATAGCTATATCAAGACATTACATGAACGATATTCTCGGCATAAAGCCAAGAGACATGGAACAATACATAGCCTTAGAATACGGGCTGATGAACAAAAACGTGGAGCTATTCTTCTTATGCGGAGCACAAGGCTCAGGAAAAACACTATTAGCGTATGTGGCAGCAATAGACCAGATACTGCACTATGACAAAGAAATCAGAGAAAAAAGAGGCAGCGCGCCAGACAAGAAATCAGGATTCTTTGAGAAAATAGTCCTATTAAAACCAACAGAAATATTCGGAGGAAAAAGAAGAGACATAGGCGCACTACCAGGAAACCTGTACCAAAAACTAAAGCCGCATCTAGGATCATACTTAGATGCTCACAGAGAATCAAGCCTGTCAAAATTATTCCCTTTTGAAGAGCTCTTATTACACCCAAAATTTGAGAATGATTTCGGAGGGCCAAGATCAGAGAACCTAAAAGAACTCAAAATAAGAGGAGAAGCATTCCTTCCAAACAACACAGAAGCAATTGAAATGACATACTCAGGGCACGTAAGAGGCAGATCATTCAGGAATACACTTATTCTGGTGGACGAAGCGCAAAACTTCACACCATACGAACTGAAAACAATAATAGAAAGAACAGGAGAAGGATGCAAAATAGTCCTGATGGGAGACCCAGCACAAGTGGATAATCCTTTCTGCTCAAGAGAAATAAACGGGCTCACACACGCAATAAAACAATACATAGACAAGCCATACTCAGCACTAGTGACCCTGACAAGAAACTACAGAAGCCAAATGTCAGAAGACGCAAAATCCTGGAGAGTATTCAGCCAATAAAACAAAACATCAAGCAGGAGGAACGCTCTCAAACAAACTTAACAACCCCTTTCTTAAACTATTCCTCTCAGAAATCAAATCATGAGTCTTAGGGAAGATAGCCCATTTCTCTGAAACATCAGGATTAACAAACATAAAACAAAGCCTCGGAAACCTGATCAAGAAATCCCAATTATTAACAAGCCAATCCACATTGGCCTTCTTGTTCAAGACAACAACAGTAAGCTTATCCTTACAACCAGCAATCCTATCACGCACAGAATCATCAAGCAACCCCTTAACAAAAAAAAACTCAACACCGGACTCTTTCTTCAGAATAATAAAATCTTCTTTCTCCTCAACAGAAGAATCACTGCCGAAAAAAGAAGACCTGCTTTTGAGGAAATTCAATAACCAATCCTTCAAATTCATAATAAAAAACCAGACAAAACAAGTTTTAAAACATTTTTAGACATCAAACAGTGATATACAAAAAGATAAGCCAGAAAAAGCTAAAAGGCTGATATGAAACCCTTTGCTGACGCAGTTGCTGGCAGCCTCGCCTGACCTAAGAATTTTGTTGCAGGTCGGGATTCCCCGAATGGGACAACCCCCTTCCCGACGAAGAAAGTTATCTGGAATAGGCTCGGGAAAAGCCAGCAACACAGAGTTTCATATCCGCATACCAAAACATAATGTTTAAATATTTGTGCACAATCACAAAAAAACATGACAAAAGAGGCAATACAAGACTTCAGCAAAATAGTGCCGATGCTGATCGAAAAAGGAATAGAGAACATAAATTTAAGCATGTTTGATGAGGAGACCAAAACAAGACTCCTGAACATAATAGGAGATGAGTACACAAAAAAAGGCAAGCTTGCAGAAGCAGTCAAAGCGTATGTTCTGGCAGGAAACAAAGACAAACTAGTGGAAACAGGAAAAGACTATGAAAGAGTCGGACTGTTCGGAAAAGCAATAGACTGCTACAATCTCGCAGGAGATACAAAAGAAATATTAAGGATAGGCAAAAAAAGCCTGGAAGAAGGAAAACTGGGAGAAACGATTAAAGCATACACAATACTCAACGACCCAGAACTTCTCACAACAGCAGGGAACGAATGCATAAGACGCGAGAAATGGGACTACGCAATAGAAATATTCTCAGCGATAAATGATGCAGAAAAACTCAAAGAAATAGGAGACAAAGCAATAGCAAACAGGCAGATAGGTTACGCAGCAAAAGCATACGAACTAGCAAAAGACCCAGAAAGACTATCAAAATTAGGAGACATCTGCCTAAACGAAAACCTGTTTGCAACAGCGCTAAAAGCATACGAACTGGCAGGA
>Ga0164318_10005860_pt1 | contig 11895 bp, 12 predicted proteins | sample GuaBasSedimGuay9_FD_113734 | JGI IMG/M metagenome (GOLD analysis project Ga0164318, IMG submission 113734) | Subseafloor sediment microbial communities from Guaymas Basin, Gulf of California, Mexico - Guay9, Core 4571-4, 0-3 cm | ecosystem: Environmental > Aquatic > Marine > Hydrothermal vents... | reverse complement strand
GCTGGTGATATGGACTTTAAGGTTGCTGGAACAGATGAAGGAGTAACTGCTCTTCAGATGGATATAAAGGTTGCTGGAATAAAAAGAGAGATTATGCAAAAGGCACTTGAGCAAGCAAGGAAAGGAAGATTATATATTCTTAAAGAGATGTCTAAAGCCTTAGCAGAACCAAGGAAGGAACTTTCAAAACATGCACCTCGTATTAAGTTTATACAAATCAATCCAGATAAAATAAGGGATATTATTGGACCATTTGGTAAAACCATAAAATCTATTATAGAGCAGACAGGAGTAAAGATAGATATCGAAGAAAATGGTTTAATAAAGTTGAGCTCAGTGGATGCTAATAAAATGGATATGGCTATAGCAATGATCAAAAAGATTACACAAGAAGCAGAAATAGGACAGATCTATATGGGCAAGGTAAAAAAAGTTGTTGATTTTGGTGCTTTTGTAGAGATCTTTCCTGGAACTGAAGGGCTTGTGCATATTTCTCAACTATCAGATCACCGTGTAAGGAATGTTCGTGATATTGTAAAGGAAGGAGATGATATATTAGTAAAAGTAATAGAGATTGACGAACAAGGGAAAATTCGTTTATCCAGAAAAGCAGCTCTAAAAGATAACAACAAAAAACATTCTCAAAAATAGTAGCTCATATAAAACATGATCCAGCTCTCTCATCTAACAAACACCATACCAGTAGTTACCGAAAATATCCCTTCTTTTGATTCCATTGCTTTAGGATTATGGGTAAAAGTAGGCTCAAGGGATGAAACAAAAGATGAAAGAGGAATAACCCATTTTATTGAGCATCTTCTTTTTAAAGGGACAAAAAAAAGAACAGCCCTTGATATCGCAAAGGAAATTGACTCAGTTGGAGGAGTTATAAATGCCTTTACATCTAAAGAATATTCATGCTTTTATGTAAAAGTTTTAAAAAAAGATATAGATTTGGGGTTTGAGATTCTGTCAGATATTTTTCTCAACTCCCTATTTGATGAAAAGGAGTTAGAAAAAGAGAGAATGGTGATAATAGAAGAGATCAATATGATAGAAGATACCCCTGATGATCTGATCCACGATCTCTTTAACAAAACCTTTTTTAAGGATAATTCATTAGGTTTTCCTATTACTGGGGAGAAAGAAACAGTTTTTAAGATAAAGCGTTCTCATATTTTAGATTATTTCAAAAAATTTTATATCCCCTCAAATATAATTATATCCGCTGCTGGTAACCTTTCACATGAGATGATATTAAAAAAGGCAAAAAATAGTTTTGGTAAAATGGTAGAGATGCCTAACCCTAACCATAGAGAAACACCAAAGAGACGCTCTTCTTTTTTCTTCTTGCCGAAAAATTTAGAACAGATCCATTTCTGCCTTGGAAGTAAAGGTATCCCTTATCAAGACTCATTAAGATTTGCTGCCTATACCCTAAATGCCATCTTTGGAGGTTCAATGAGTTCCAGATTGTTCCAAGAGATAAGAGAAAAAAGAGGGTTTGCTTATTCAATATATTCCTTTCTTTCTCCTTATTCTGATACAGGTATATTTGGAGTATATGGAGGGGTTAAGAAAAATAGTTTTTTAAAAGTTATCGAACTTGTGTTAAAAGAGATGGAAAAGTTCTCAAAAAATGGTATAAACAAACAAGAACTTTTATTTGCTAAGGATCAATTAAAAGGAAATTTGCTTTTGGGACTCGAAAGTTCTGATGCGAGGATGAATCGTTTAGCAAAAAATATAATATTTTTCAATAAGGTTATACCAATTGAAGAGAGCATAAAGCAGATTGATGCAGTATCCATAGAAGATATAACTTATCTTGCTAAAAGGTTTTTTAATCCAGATTATTTTACAATGGCAGCTCTTGGTCCTGCTAAAGAAAAGGAGATAAAAAAGTTAGAAGAGATCTTTACTATTAAATAATCTTATTTTTGTTATGTAAGATAGGCAAATAATCTTGGAAGAGATCTTAATTGAAGTAAAACAATTAAAAAAAGGGAGGAAACTCCCAGCTTATATGTCGGAAAATGCGGTCGGGATGGATCTTATCGCTGCTCTTGATGAAGATATTACGATTCATCCTGGCAGCTGGGCTTTAGTTCCAACAGGCATAGCTGTTGCTTTGCCAGTTGGGTATGAAATTCAGATAAGACCAAGAAGTGGGCTTGCTTTAAATCATGGAATTGGCTTATTAAACTCTCCAGGAACTGTTGATCCTGATTATAGGGGGGAGATTTCAGTTATTCTCTTTAATTTTAGCAAAAAACCGTTTGTTGTTAAAGATGGCGATAGAATAGCGCAAATGGTAATCTCTTCTATAGTAAAAGCACGTTTAAAGGTTGTGGATAATTTGCCTTCAACAGTTAGGGATGATGGAGGTTTTGGCCATACTGGAATTAGATAATTCCTGAGTTATAAGGAGAATAAAGATGGGAAAAATAAAGAAGATCCTTTTTTGCACTGATTTTTCCAATAATTCTAATTGGGCATTCTCTTATGCTGTTGATTTAGCAAAAATATATAGAGCATTTCTCTATATTATACATGTTATTTCAAAAGGTGAATACCTTGATCATATAAGCATATATATCCCTCCAGATGTTTATAAAAAGATTGAAGAAGAGAATGAAAGATATATTAATGAAAGCTTTAAAGAGAATTGTCTCCCGCAATTGGGTGATTATAAGGATTATGAATTTATTATAAAGCAGGGAACTCCCTTTGTTGAGATTATCAAGTTTGCAAAGGAAAAGAAGGTGGATATAATAATGATGGGAACACATGGCAAAACAGCTTTAACCCATGTGCTTTTTGGCTCAACCGCAGAGAATGTTGTGCGTAAAGCCCCTTGCCCTGTTTTAACTATTAGACATCCGTCAAAACAGATAGATATCTAATACTTTTATCTTTGTTTTATTTAAATTTTAAAAGGAGGTAAAAATATGATAACTTTTAAAAAGATTCTTTTCTGTAATGATTTTTCAGAAAGTGCAAAATGGGCATTTCCATATGCTTTAGAGCTTGCAAAATTGCATGATGGTAAGATTTATATTTTGCATATTGTTCCTGAAACCGACCGTTATCTCTTTGGTTATTCTCTACCAGAGGATCTTAAAAATCAAATTGAGCAGGAGCAAAAAAAGAAAATAGAAGAGGGCTTTAAAGAAACATGTATTGAGCAGATGGGGGATTTTAAAAATTATGAGTTTATAATAAAAGAAGGCGATGTACCTTTTATTGAAATCCTTGAATTTGCTAAAGAAAATGATGTGGATATTATCGTTATGGGAACTCATGGTAGAACAGGTTTAACTCATGTCCTTTTTGGTTCTACAGCAGAAAATGTTGTACGAAAATCTTCTTGCCCTGTTTTAACTGTTAGACACCCTGAACGAAAGTTAAAATTATAATTATCCTAATCATTTTTTGAAAGAGAGATAAAATATGAAAAAAGAAACTTTACTTATAGTAGATGACGAAATGGCAAATCTTCGTCTCTTGGAGATGATCCTTTCTCCTTATAACTATAAGATTACAAAGACTCTTTCAGGATTGGAAACCCTTGATATATTAAAAAAGGAAAAAGTAGATCTTGTTCTTTTAGACGTGGTGATGCCTAATGTGGATGGGTTTGAAATATGTAAAAGGATTCGAGAGGAGCTCGGATTAAGAACCATCCCTATTATTATGATAACCGCAAGGGCATTAAGCGAAAATGATCTAATAAAAGGTCTTGAAGTTGGTGCAAACGATTATATAAGAAAACCAGTAGATCCTCAAGAAGTGGTTGCAAGGGTTAAGGCTCATATAAGGATAAAGAATCTATATAATGAAATTGATAAAGCACGCAAGCAAGTTGAAGAATCAGAAGAAAAATATAGAACCCTTGTTGAAAATTCTCTTGCAGGGGTCATTCTTGTTAAAGATGATAATATTATGTATATTAATATAAGAGGTATCAAGATCTTTGGGTATAAAAAAAAGAAGGATGTCTTAGGTAAGAAGTTATCATCTTTTATAGATAAACAAGGGATAAAAAAGATAAAGGAGAAGATAGAAAAGATAAAACAAGGGAAAAGGGTTATGCCTTTGGTAATAACAAAAGGGAAAACAGCTAAAGAGGAGAGTATTGATTTAGAGATTTGTGTAAACCCTATTATTATAAAAAATGAAGAACATATCCTTGCGAATTTTAGGGATATTACCTGGAAGAAGAAACTTGAGGAAGAAACAAGGGAAAAGGAGAGGCTGATAGGAGCAATTCAGATGGCAGGAGCTGCTGCACATGAGATTAATCAACCATTAACAGTTGTTCTCTCTCAAACTGAGTTGCTATTAAGTGAAGTCGGTTTGCCATCTTCTGCAAATCAAAGAGCAAAAAAGATCATCGAGGCAACCGAAAGAATAAGAGAGATTATTGTCAAAATAAGCTCAATAAGTAAGTATAAAACAAAGAAATATATTGAAGGGATTAAAATCATTGATATAGAAAAGGCGTTAAATAAGAAAAATAGGCAATAGATAAAAGGTTATAGGCACTGTAAGTGGAAATTTTTGTTATGAGGTAAACCCTTATGGTTGGGAAAAAAGGATATAATGGATTAATAAGAGGAAAAATAAATGAACGATGATTTTCTTTTCTCTACTAAAGTTAAAGTTAGGGTTTCAGATCTAAATTATGGTGGGCATGTTCATCATGCACAATTTTTCAACTATTTCCATGAGGTAAGGATTGATTACCTAAAAAATCTTGGCTTTTCTGAATTTGATTTAGGAGATGGAAATGGTTTAATTATGGTTGAAGAAAAAGCAAACTTTAAGGCAGAAGTTTTTCTTGGGGAAGAACTTTGGGTTTGGACAAGGATATCTTCTATAAAAAGGGCGAGTTTTAAGATGGATTATAAGATCACAAAAGAGAATGACCCTCATAGCAAACCATTAAGTTTGGGAAGTTCAACCTTTATGATATTTGATTATAATAAAAGAAAACCTGCTACAGTGCCGAAAATATTCAAGGAGAAAGTCCTATCCTTTGAGAAAAATTTGGCAAAAGAAGAAGCTTAACAAAACTACCCCTTGGAAGTATCTTTTCACCTTTCTCAATAAGAAGCAAGCCATTTACATATTCCAAAAAGCGAATATCCTTACCATATCTTGTTACAATAAATTCATTTTCTCCATAGATTACTTGACATCTTATAATTCTTATAAAATCTTTTTTTTGTTTAATTGGGTTTGGGATTTTCGCCTTTATAACTGGCAAAAAACAATCTTTATATCCTGCTAATCTCATTAAGATAGGGCGACCAAAGATGTAATAGCTGATAAGAGATGCAGAAGGATTGCCAGAAAGCCCTAAGAAAGGTTTCCCATTTATTATACTAAATATAGTATGTTTTCCTGGTCTTATTGCAACTTCGCTAAATATTATTTTCCCTTCAATCGATTTTATTGCCTTTAATATAAAATCAAAATCACCTTTAGATGTTCCACCTGTTGATATGATCATATCTGCCCACAAAGCATCATATATTTTCTTTTTTATCATATTAATCCTATCAATTGCTATTCCTAATATATGAGGATTTCCACCATCAAGTTTTATCTGGGCTCCTAAAGAGTAACAATTACTATTGACAATTTTTAAACTCGAATAAATATCATCAATTTCCCTTAGTTCACTTCCTGTTGAAAAAATCACAACATTTGGTTTCCTTATTACCTCAAGATATGATCTTCCCTGGGTTGCTGCTAACCCTATCTCTCCTGGTCCTAACCAACAACCTTTTGATAAAATAATATCCCCTGCTTTTATTTCAGATCCCATCTTAAGGATATATTCTCCCTTTTTTGAAGGCTTAAAAATCGTTACAATTTTATCTCCATTATCACTGTCTTCCTTTTTAATAATGGTATCAGCTCCATCCGGAATATATCCTCCAGTCATTATTTTGGCTGATTCACCTTTTTTTATTGTTTTTGTTGGGAAAGATCCAGCAGAAATGATTTCCACAACAGAGAGCTTTTTTTTGCTTGTATTAGTTGCATCTTTTATATCCTCAAATCTAACAGCATAGCCATCCATTAAAGAAATATCATACGGAGGAATTGGAAGATCTGCTTTTATATCCTCATTTAGAATGTGATTTATACTTAAGAGAAGTGGTATACGAACAGCCTCAAGAGGAGAAACTGATTGGATTAATAGATTTTTTGCTTCTTCTAAAGATATCATAAAAGATTATTTTTCTTTGAAATTTCATATCCATATTTAAGGGCATTAATGTTTAAATCAAGTTTGCTGGAAGGTGTAATCCTTTTTATAGCATCTTTTACTATATCTATTGAACAAAAAAGTTTTCCATCCTTTAAAGCATAACCTAAAATAATAAGGTTAGCAACAACAAGAGAGCCAAGCCTTTTTGCAATAGAGTTGCCATCTATATACTTATAAGGGCCAGGTTTATTAGTATTCGCATAGATAATGCCATCTTCTTTTAGATAAAATGAATGGATATCAAGATTTTCTCTTGCAAGCAAAAAGAGGATATCAGCCTTCCTTGCTCTTATTAAAGAACTTTTAAATCCACCTATCTTTACATTTGAAATTACAGTGCCACCCCTTTGTGCCATTCCATGAGTTTCCGATGTGATAACATCAAGATCCATCAAAAGTGCAGATTCTGATAATATCCTGGTTAAAAATAAAACCCCTTGTCCACCTAACCCACTTATTACAATCTGTTGTTTTTCCATGATTTTACCTTAAGAATAGAATAAAAAAATTTTTAAGAAGCATATAGAATTAATTGCAACCTATAAATCGACTCAAAATCTATTAGCAGAATGTTATATTATATAGATTTTTAAGAAATCATAATATATTATCAAAAAAGTAAACTAAACTTTTCTTTATTGTTTAAACCGAGAAGGATCAAAAAATTTATAATTCTTTCTTTATATGTATATGTTCTGTTGGGCAGACTTCAGCACATATTCCACAGCCAGTACAGATGTTATAATCTATTTTTACTTTCTCATTTTTTTCATCAAAGATTAACGCAGGGCACTCAAATTTTTCTATACAGAATTTACATCCTGTGCATTCATCATCTATCTCAACAAGATATTTAGGCCATCTTTTCTCACTTCTTTTATCAACAAGACAGGGATGTTTGGAAATAATAACCGCTACTCCTCCTTTAGGTGATCGACAATAGTTGTGAGCATCTTTTACTGTTTTAATAAATTCAGGAAGTTGATAAGGATCTATTTCCTTTATCCATTTTACCCCACATCCTTTAATAAGCTCTTCTAAGGAGATTGATTTACCCTTTTTCCCATCAGGATAAATACCAGTCTCAGGCGTTGGCTGATTACCAGTCATAGCGGTTGTTGAGTTATCCATTATTACTAAAACAAACTTAGCATCATAGAAAACTGCATTGGTAAGCCCAGCTGGTCCCATATGATAAAAAGTTGAATCACCAATAGTTGCCACAATTGGTGGAGGGTCTTGATTACTATTTTTATAGCTATGATAAAAACCTGTTGCCTGTGTAATTGCTGCTCCCATGCATAAAACAGTATCAACAACACCCATATTCATCCCCAATGTATAACACCCAATATCACTTGTATATATACCCTTTGGTAAGGCTTTTCTTATACCAAAAAAACTAGCCCTATGAGGGCAACCAGGACAAAGAGATGGTCTTTTCTCTTTTGTTCTTGGCGGTGTTTTTCTCTTTTTGGTTTTTGGTAATCGAAGAAACTTTCTTAATGAACTATAAAGGATATCAGGAGTAAGCTCCCCTTCAGAGGGTATATCTCCACTTCTTCTCCCTCTTACTTTTTTTAAGTTTGCCATTTGCATTTCAATCACAGGATATGTTTCCTCACAAACCAAAATCCGATTATATTTGGAAATAAGACGTCTCATTTCCGTATTATTAATTGGGAAAGGCATTTTTATTTGATATAAAGGGATTTTATCTAAGAGATCTATATCTTCTAAAATGTCGTATATATGAGAAAATGCTGCACCTGATGCAACTATTGCCTCTTTTGAATTAGATAAGAGGTAACCTGAATTAAAAGGGGTATATGTAATTTCTTTGCTAATTTCATGAATTTTTTTGTTTAATTCCTTATGCAACTGATATCTAAACCTTGGTGTTGCTGCCCATCTTGGTGGATTCTTTTCAAAATTGGCTTCTTCTACCCTTTGTGGTATATCATAACAAGGGACCTTTTGCCTTGCATGACAGATTCTATTAGTAGGCCTTACCATTACAGGGATTTCATACTTTTCTGAAAAATCAAAAGCATTTATAACCATCTCTTTTGCTTCAGTTGGAGTTGTTGGATCAAAAACAGGTACTTTTGCAAACATTGCTAAAAACCTACTATCCTGTTCTGTCTGAGAACTATAAGGACCTGGATCATCAGCACTTATCAGTACAAAACCACCTTTAACACCAATGTATGCAGAACTCATAAATGGATCCATTGCTACGTTTAACCCAACCTGTTTCATACTTACAGCAGAACGTTTGCCAGAATAACTGTTTGTCAAAGCTACTTCATAGGCTACCTTTTCGTTTATACTCCATTCTATATGGCAGGAGACATTTTCCTCTATAGAGAATTTAGCAACAGAAGAGAGTATTTCAGAAGCAGGTGTTCCAGGATATGATGTAGCCATTTTTGCGCCTCCTTCTAAAATACCTCTACCAATTGCTTCATTGCCCATAAGTATTCGATAATCTTTATCCATTTATAATCCTCTTTGAAAGTTAGCCAAAGAAAAGCTCTGCAACTTTATATAATTCCATATCAAGAGTTTTTGGCTTTACTGCGTCCTTATCAAGATCTATTGCGATGACCTTATTCCCTCTAAGAGCAACCATTTTGCCCACCTCTCCTTTTGCCATTAATTCCATTGCCAAGACCCCATATCTCGTTGCTAAAACCCTATCAAAAGCAGTTGGGGTACCGCCTCTTTGAATATATCCTAAGATTGTAACCCTTGTTTCAATCCCTGTTCTTTTCTCAATCTCTTGTGCTAATACTGAGCCAATACCACCTAATCTTACATGTCCGAATTCATCTTTCTTATTACTTTGTGTTATAACTATTTCACTTCCTTTTGGCGTAGCACCTTCTGCAACAACTACAATGGAGAAGTGTTTACCTTTTTCATGTCTTTTTGTTAATATATTACATACATTATTGATATCAAAAGGTGTCTCCGGAACAAGAATAATATCTGCCCCGCCTGCGATACCAGAGATGGTTGCAATCCATCCTGCATGTCTGCCCATAACTTCTACTACCATTATCCTATGATGAGACTCTGCAGTTGAGTGAAGCCTATCAATCGATTCAGTTACTATCGATACAGCAGTGTCAAAACCAAACGTAAGATCTGTTCCTGCAATATCATTATCAATTGTTTTTGGAATACCAATTACTGGTATACTATATTCTTTATAAAGCCTCATTGCTACACCTAAGGTATCTTCTCCTCCTATTGCAATAATGCCATTTAGTTCATATCTTTTAAAATTATCCAGCAATTTCTGGGTATTTTCATAATCTTTAAAAGGATTTGTACGTGATGTGCCAAGAATTGTACCGCCTTTTGGCAAAATTCCTGAAACAGAATATTTTGTAAGAGGTTCAACATTACCTTCTATTAACCCTTTCCAACCATTTTTAATGCCAAGCACTTCCCAATTAACTGATGTAGCTTTTCTAACAACAGCCCTTATAGCTGCATTCAGCCCAGGGCAATCCCCACCACCGGTAAGAAGCCCAACCTTTTTCATTTGCTTAATCGCACCTCCTTTAGACTATACAAAGTTAATATAACATTTTTTACTATTAAAGCATATAAGGGCTTTAATCATAAAGCTAATCTTTTATAATATCTTCAGGTTTTATTGTTACCACCCCGCCACTCTCAAGCTCAACTGTTATGTTCTGAAGCAAAACATTTTGTCTGATTACTTTTGCATCACCTAATTTAGTTTTTATCCTTTTACCTGGCTTAGGCAAATTCTTTTTAAGTTCACTATATATATCATATTCAAAAGCAAGGCAACACATTAATCTACCACATGCTCCTGAAATCTTAGAAGGATTCAAAGCCAAATTTTGTTCTTTAGCCATTTTGATAGAGACCAGATCAAAATTGGAAAGAAAACGGGAGCAACAAAACTCTCTTCCGCATATACCAACACCACCTAACATCTTTGACTCGTCTCTTACCCCTATTTGCCTCATCTCTATTCTTGTTTTAAGCTTTTTCGCAAGATCCTTTACCAATTCTCTAAAATCAACCCTTTTTTCTGCTGTAAAATAGAATATTGCTTTGCTCAAATCAAAAAGATATTCAACTTTAATAAGCTTCATTGAGATATCTCTTTCTTTTATTTTTTCAAGACAAATTTGAAAAGCCTCTTCTTCTTTTTTTGCTATAAATTTACACTTTTCTTTATCTTTTTCATTTAATTTACGAATTACTTGTTTTAATGGTTTATCTATTTCAACCTTTGAGACCATTTTAGGTAACATCACAACCATTCCTATGCTAAGACCTTTGTCTGTTTCTACTAATACCTTATCGCCAGGATTTAGTTCTATATCCTTTACTTCAAAGTCATATATTTTAGATGCTTTTCTAAACTGTATTCCTACAATTGTTATCATTGAATTTCTCCTATTTTTGTTAGCAATATCTCAAGGGATAATTCTTTATTGGCATTTCCCTTGATTGCCTCATAACATTCTACAACCAATTTTAATATTTTTATAATTTTTTCTAATGTCAAGCTATTAGCTCTTCTTTTAATTTCACCAATGAGATCGTAATTGATCAATAAATCATCTTTGCCAATCGCCTTTAAGATTAGTATATCCCTATACCATGAAATAAGGAAATTTAAAAAGGTTAAAAGTTGGGTTGTATCTTCTTTTGATAGATTAGTTGCAGCCATTTTTATTTCCCTAAAAGAGCCTTTTTTCGCAATAGCATCTATTTTGACTAAATTTCCTCTTTTCTGCTTTATATTTCCTTCATTAAGGATATCAAATGCTTTTTTTATACTTCCATGGGAAACCCTTGATATGATTTCTGCTTCTTCTAAGGATATTTTCTCTTCTTTAGTAAGTATATTTTTTATTATTGAAGGTGAAAGTGAAGCAAATTGTATTTTCTGGCTTCGAGAAACGATAGTTGGTAAAAGAAGGGAAGGATTTTTTGTAATAAGAATGATTACAACATAATCCGGAGATTCTTCAAGGGTTTTGAGAAGCGCATTTGCTGCTGGAATGGTTAAGGTTTCGGCTTTTGGAAAGATCACAACCCTCCATTTGCCCTCATAAGGCTTAAAGGAAAGTTTTCTCTTTAGTTCTCTCACCTGATCGATGGTGGTCTCTAATCTTTTTGGTTCCACTATCATCACATCTGGGTGAACACCTTTTTCAATTTTTTTACAGGAGATGCATTTCATGCAACCGTAACCATTATCGCAATTAAGGATCATAGCAAAAGCAAGAGCTGTTTTTTTCTTCCCAACACCCTCTTCACCTGTAAAAAGATAACATGGGTATAGTCGTTTATATTTAATAGCCTTTTTTAATATATTTAAAGCCCTATGTTGCCCTAAAATCTGATCAAAAGCTAAAAAAATTTTATCCATTTTCTCCCTTTTATAATTATTGTAATGATAAAAAGGAAAAAGAGTTATTGTCAAGTTAAAATAATTCAAACAAAAACCTTTGCACCTAATCCATTATTTTGGTATATTTAGAAAGACTTATTTGAGTATTTCTGAATAAAATAAAGGTTATGATTTTTTATGGATAATAAGTTTTCTG
>Ga0164318_10005859_pt1 | contig 11897 bp, 13 predicted proteins | sample GuaBasSedimGuay9_FD_113734 | JGI IMG/M metagenome (GOLD analysis project Ga0164318, IMG submission 113734) | Subseafloor sediment microbial communities from Guaymas Basin, Gulf of California, Mexico - Guay9, Core 4571-4, 0-3 cm | ecosystem: Environmental > Aquatic > Marine > Hydrothermal vents... | reverse complement strand
CGGCTGTCATATTTATAATGATAGATTTTATCCGGCGTAAACTTGTATGTCAGGGTAACCTGCTGACTGCCTGTATTACAGCCGGAGAGTAAAATCCCGACCGAAATCAGCAGAACCGTAAGGGCATTTATCTTTTTCTTCATATCTTTCAAACCTCTCTATTTCTTTTCAACCTGCCAATCGGTATGATCCGTAGCGGCGATCCGGGCGGGGCCATGATTATCGAACCAAGAATGTCTGATTGGAGATATCTTCCCATGTATATCTCGTTTTCATCCGCCAAAGCGGTCTGATCTGTATCGATTCCTGTCAGGTTTGCCTGACTGTATCGATCGGGCCCGAATGTCACATCGGAAAAGGATAAAAACATGATTGCAAAGGAAGCCGCCAGCGGAACCAGGTATGCCGCGATTTTCCGCGGAATCTTTGATTCCGGTTTATGAGCCATCGCCGTGATTTCCGGATGGCTTTCTGTCGTCCGTGACAAAATGGATTTCTCGAGATGATCCCAGTAGGTATCACCGGGATCGGGGACCTCGTCACGTTTGAGAAGACCGATCAGCATGGTATCGTTTTCGACCCTGATGCGGCAGTTTTCGCATTCGGCCAGATGCCTCTCCAATCGAGCACGATTTGCGTCACCCGGACGCCCGTTCAGGTAATCGTCGATAATCAAGTTCACTTCCCGGCAGTTCATCTTGTCATCCTGTATTTCAAAATTTCTTTTTCAACCATTTTTTCAATTTTGTCCTGGCAATGTGCAGGTTTGAGCGAACTGTCGCCTGGGGACACCCCAGGGCGTTGGCGATTTCAAGCTTGGTAAATCCCTCGATATCGTGAAGTATGATCGCCATCTTCTGACGCGGAGGCAGTCTTTTGATCGCGTCTTTGACGGCCTGCAATATTTCCGCATTCTCGAGGTTTTTATCCGGGCTTTCAATTCGCTCGGCCAATTCCACCTGTACGTCAGGCAGAAAAACCAGTTCGTCAATCGAAATATTCTTTTTCTGTTTTCTTCTGATAAGATCGATCGAATAATTGCTTGCAATTCGCAAGATAAAGCTGGAGAAGTACTTAACCGATTTGAGCGTGTGCCGTTTTTCATAGATTCGAACGAATGTCTCCTGTGTCACCTCATCGGCATCAAGATGATTCCCCAGCATCCGAAACGCGATCCCATATATCTTCTTTTTGTACCTCCTGACCAGTTCAGCAAATGCCTCGCTGTCATCGTTCGCCAATCTGGCAATTAGTTCCTGTATATCAGTATTCATTTAAACCGGCATTTCTGTCGGCATAATATAGACGCCGGGATCATAACCGTGTTCAAAATTAAATCGTTGACTCTGATAAGGAGAAAGATTATCATTCTAACCTGTGTTGTCAAACCTTTTTTAATATTAAGGTATTGCAAGATCGCAAGATATCCCTATGGAAGATTTTTCCCGATATAAACGTAAATCCCTGATCATAACCGGCCTGGGCACCTTTATGGGTACTCTTGATGCATCGATTATCAATGTCTCGTTGCCGACCATCAGCCGTGATCTGGGGACGACGATCAGTATGGTAGGTTGGGTCATTTTATCATATTCGATTGCCGTTTTTTCGCTGTTGATGCTGTTCGGGGCATTGTCCGAGAAAAAAGGATTTTATTTTTCGTATAAATACGGCTACTTGATTTTCCTTCTCGGCTCGGTTCTTTGTGGCTTATCAATCAATATATACATGTTGATTATATCTCGTGTGATTCAGGGAGTCGGGGCGGCCCTGTTGATTTCAATCGGTCCGGCCCTGATCACACGAAGCTTTCCGGCCTCGGAACGAGGCCGCGGGCTGAGCGTGATTTCGATGTTGGTGTATGCCGGATTGATGCTGGGCCCGCCGATGGGAGGATTTCTCATCGCGCTGGGCGGTTGGCGCTGGATATTTTTTGTCAATGTCCCCGTAAGTATCCTCGGCGTATATTTCACCATCAGGTATATTCGGAATATCCCCGCTATCGAGCCCGGGAAAAAAATCGGTGCTCCCGGCTCAATCAGCCTATCACTGGGACTTCTGGCGCTTATGTTTGCCCTGCTGATGTTCAGTCGCGGTATTCTTGATACGACATATTCGTCGGGGATCCTGCTGTTCTCTATTATTTTATTCGGGTTCTTTTTCTATTTCGAAAACAACCCGAAAACACAATTGATCGGTGTAAGTATTTTCAAAAATAGGCATTTTATTTTTGCCGGTGGCGCGATGTTGCTGATATTTATCGCCCTGATCGCGGTGACGATTTTGATGCCGTTTTATCTCGAGCAGGTGAAAATGTACCGTCCGGAACAGGTGGGATTGTTTCTCATGATCACTCCAGTCTGTGGTTTCTTTCTGGCACCGGCGGCCGGTTACCTGTCGGATAAATTCCGCGCAAGTCTTATTGCCACCCTGGGTGCGGCAATTATGATCATCGGCTATTATTTTATCAGACAGTTGAACGCGCAGACATCACTCACCGGAATAATCTTACCGCTGGTATTGATCGGGACCGGTATGGCCATTTTCAGCACCCCGAATACATCGAGTATCATGGGTTCAGTCACCAAATATCAGCTCGGGAGTGCGTCGGGTATCCTGGCGACCCTCCGGACGCTGGGAATAACACTTGGGGCGGGCTTTGCAATCGGGATATTCTCGTATTATAAAAAGATGTATATTCAGGACGGGATGGCGGAAGCGAAAGCCTTTATCAAGGCATATAATTCCGTTTATGATATCACCATATTTGTTCTTTTATTGGCGGTATTATTCAGCCTTGTTCGGGGCAATACCAAAAAGTCAAAGCCGGCCTGGAATCATAAGAGTTGACAAAACGATTTTTCTTAATATTTTAACAGGCTGATTTTATTCAGTCAGGATGGTATATATGAATTCTATGACAGGCTATGGGAAAGCCGATCTGAAAACAAAAAATCTGGGGGTGTCGGTCGAGTTGTCATCGGTCAACAGCCGCTTCCTGGAATATTCCTTGCGATTTCCCAAACAACTGTCTTTTCTTGAACCGCAGGTAAAAGAATTGATCGCCGCCAAGGTGTCGCGCGGCAAGGTGACAATGTCGATAAATTACGAGGACCATGGAATCGGTATCGACAAGCTGGTTGTCAACAAATTACTGGCCGATGAGATATACAGTCAGCTCCAGGAATTGAAAGAAAAATACGGGCTGGGCGGTGAGATAACACTGGATGATTTCCTCGGTTTTCCCGATGTGTTCAAGGTGGACAAGGCTGAAAATATTGAGGACAAGATATGGCCCTGCATCAAGACCGCCGTCAACCGCGCCCTGGCCGATATGGTCGCGATGCGCAAACAGGAGGGGCAGAACCTCAAGGATGATCTTTTAAAACGGCTCCGGATTCTGGCCAACGGTATCGCCAGGATCGAAAAATTGTGTCCGGATAATATCACTTATCACCGGGAGAAATTGTCGCAGAAGATCAATGGTGTTCTCAACGGTGTGCCGGCCGATGCCAACCGGCTCGAAGAGGAGATCGCCTACCTCGCCGAGCGATGCGATATCACCGAGGAGTGTGTCCGGTTCGGCAGTCATATCAAACAGTTTGGTGCAACCCTCCGAAAGGCCGGCTCGGTCGGAAAACGGCTCAACTTCCTGCTTCAGGAACTGAACCGTGAAATCAATACAATCGGCGCTAAATCGGGCAATGCCAGGATCTCTCATGAAGTGGTCGAACTTAAAGAAGAGATCGAGAAGATGCGCGAGCAGGTCCAAAATATCGAGTAAGCGGGGCGATGATGAACAAGCGCAAAATCAAGGGCAAAATTATTATTATCTCATCCCCGTCGGGGGGAGGGAAAACCTCGATCTGCAAACGGCTTCTCAATCGGAATAAGGACTGGCAATTTTCTATTTCCGTCACTACCCGCAAAAAACGCCGCGGCGAAAAAAACGGCCGTGAATACTGGTTTGTGGATCATGCTGATTTTTTAAAAAAACGCGAATGCGGAGAATTTGCCGAATGGTGTAAGGTTCACAGCTTTCTTTACGGAACCCCGAAAAAGCCGATGGAGTCGGTTCTTTATAAGGGCGGGGTGATGCTTCTCGATGTCGATGTCAAAGGGGCAATGAAACTTAAGAAAATCTATAAGGAAGCCGCAACAACCATATTTATTTTGCCGCCGGGAAGGACCGAATTAAAACAGCGCCTAAAGAAAAGAGGAACCGAAGACGATAAGCACTTTAAGATCCGACAGAGTCGGGCCTTAAGCGAAATGAAACTTTTCGGTCAGTTCGAGTATACTGTAATAAATAAAGATCTGAAAACGGCTGTAAGCGAGGTGGAGATGATCATAAAGTCGCTTCACTGCCGAAAAAACAATCTGGATTTGGAACAAATTAACCGCATTGTCGGTTAAGCCATAAAATCATAGGAGGAATTATGTCCACAAAATTTACTTTTGAAGACATTGATAAGTTGACCAGAAATCGATATGAGGCGGTCCTGATTACGGCGCAACGGGCACGTCAGATCAACTCCATGAGGCTGGCCCAGTTGGAGAGAATGGCCGAAGAGGATGTGATCATCGATGGACGCAAAGTAACATCGATCGCCATCAGTGATATCGCCAGTGGTAAAACCAAATTTAGAAAGACCAATTTGTCAACCGAATCAGAATAAGGCATAATATTTTTAATGGCAAAAAATCTTCTCATAGTCGAATCGCCGGCCAAGTCGAAGACACTCAAAAAGTTTCTTGGTAAAGATTTTGAGATACTGGCCACAATCGGGCATATTAAAGATCTGCCCAAGTCGAAACTCGGGGTTGATACCGATAATGGATTCAGTATCAACTACGAGACGATCAAGGGCAAAACCAAGATTCTGAAAAAACTCAAGGACTCGGCCAAGAAATCGCAGACTGTTTATCTGGCGCCCGACCCGGACCGTGAGGGAGAGGCCATTGCCTGGCATATCGCCAATGAATTAAAAAGCAAAGCGGATATTGTTCGGGTGACATTCAACGAGATCACCAAAAACGCTGTCTTGAATGCTCTCAAGAATACGCGCAGTATCGACGAAAACCTGGTCAATGCCCAGCAGGCACGGCGGGTTCTCGATCGCCTGGTAGGCTATAAAGTGTCGCCGTTTTTGTGGAAGACGATTACTTACGGGCTGTCGGCGGGGAGGGTCCAATCGGTTGCTCTCAGGATAATCTGCGAACGTGATAAGGAAATCGAGGCCTTTGTCGAAGAGGAATACTGGGAGATCGAGGCCGATGTCGCCGATAAAAATGACGCCCATATTCGCGCCAGGCTGACAAGGATCGGCGGCGAGAAGCCTAAAATCGAAAATGAAGAGGCGGCTGAAAAAATAGTCGCGGACATTAAAGAACAAAATTTTGTAGTCGATTCGGTAAAAAAATCCGAGCGTAAAAGAAAACCGGCGCCCCCGTTTATTACCAGTACTCTTCAGCAGGATGCCGCCCGGCGCTTTTATTTTACTCCCAAAAAGACGATGATGATCGCCCAGCAGCTATATGAAGGTGTCGAGCTTGGCGATGAAGGCGCCACCGGGCTGATAACATATATGAGAACCGATTCGACAAGAATCGCCGATTCGGCAGTGGCGGCGGTCAGGAATTATATTGGAAAAAATTTCGGTAAAGATTACCTGCCTGCAAAACCGGTAAAATACAGCGCCAGGAAAAACAGCCAGGATGCGCATGAAGCGATAAGACCGACATATCTCGATCTACCGCCGGAAAAAATCAGGAATCATCTGACCAAAGATCAGTTTAAATTGTACAGCCTTATCTGGAACAGATTCATCGCCTGCCAGATGAATCCGGCCGTTTACAGCACCACGTCGGTGGATATTAATGCCGGTAAATATCTTTTCCATGTCCATACGCAGACCCTGAAGTTCGACGGCTTCCTTAAAGTATATGAAGACACGAAAGAAAATGGAAACATCAACGGCAAGTACGATAATGGTGAAAACGGACTGGTCGATTTTATCCCGGAAGTAGGCGAGGGAGACACCCTGACTCTGGTCGAGTTGTTCCCATCTCAGCATTTCACCAAACCGCCGGCGCGCTTCACCCAGGCATCGCTGGTGCGAACATTGGAAGCCGAGGGAATCGGACGTCCATCGACCTATGCTACCATTGTTTCAACCCTCCTGGATCGCAAATATGTCGAAGCCAAAGAACGACGTTTGTTCGCCACCGAACTGGGATTGACGGTTAATAAAATCCTCGTCGAGTCTTTCCCGACTGTTTTCAGTGTCGAGTTTACCGCCCACATGGAAGACGATCTGGATCAGATCGAAACCGGCAAATCGGACTGGGTTGATGTGGTCCGTGAATTTTACGGTCCGTTCGACAGGCGTCTCGATGCCTTATCGGCCAAACAGAAAGAAATCAAGGAATCGTTGACCGAGGCTACCGAAGAAAAGTGTGAAAACTGCGGTTCTCCGATGGTCATCAAGTGGGGACGTAACGGGCGTTTTCTGGCCTGTTCGGCTTACCCGGAATGCAAAACCACCAAACCGCTTAACGGCGGTGAAGAAAATATCGAAACCGACGAAAAATGCGACAAATGCGGTTCCCCGATGGTCGTGAAAATCGGGCGCTTCGGCAAGTTTCTGGCTTGCTCGGCTTATCCGAAATGCAAGAACACCAAACCGATATCGACCGGGGTAAAATGCCCAAAAGACGGATGCGGGGGCGATGTTGTCGAGAAACGATCGAAACGCGGCAAACAGTTTTTCGGATGTAGCAATTATCCCAAATGCGACTTTGTAACCTGGTATAAACCTTCCAATACCACCTGCCCGCAATGCGGCAACGGCTACATGCTTGAAAAGGTCTCGCAGAAACGAGGACCGTATCTGGCCTGCCCGGAGTGCAAGCATAAGATCTATCAGGAAAATTAATAGGTCGTCAATACCCGTCAATTCGGCATAATCAATTTTATTTGACGTTGTCTATAATATCACCTATTTTGAAGCATGCTAAAAAAGACACTGAACAACTATTTTAAATATCTGGCGGAAAAACGCGGTCTGTCGGCCGGCTCAATAAAAACCTATCGAGCCAGCCTGGCGCCTTGGGTGGAATTTCTCGAAAACGAATACGGGACGACCGCTCCCGACCCGAATATCAACTCGATTCTGCTCAGGAAATATCTGGCCGGAAGAAGGCAGGAATCGATTTCGGTCCGCACTTTGGCCGGTTTTATATCGGCTTTGTCCGGTTTCCAGCAATATCTTCAGTATGAAAAGAAAAATACAAAGTACATCTGCAAACTCAGCAAACTTAAATACTCGGAAAAAGTCCCCGATTTTCTTTCGCAGAAAGAGGCGGCGGAATTGTTCGAACTGGTTGAAAGGGACAGTTATCTGGCCTGGCGCGATTATATGATGGTCTCATTGCTGTATCTGTCGGGAATCAGGCGGGCAGAGCTGGCCTCATTGAAATTGCATGATATCGATTTGAAAAAATGCCTGATCGATGTAATCGGTAAGGGAAACAAGCAAAGATTTGTACCGCTTGGCGATGCCATTCTGGATGATCTTGGATTTTATATCGAATTGAGGAACGGTTTTGCAAAAGACAAACCGGCTCATCAGGGCCATCTTTTCCTGAATTTCAGGGGCGGTTCGTTGTCGGTGCGTTCGATAGACAGAATCGTCAAAAAATACTGTGCCCGTCTCGGGAAACGGGTCACACCGCATATGCTTCGCCACAGCTTTGCCACCCACATGCTTGAAAACGGAGCGGATATTCTGGCTATCAAGGAAATACTCGGACACAGCACACTGGCAACAACACAGAAATACACTCATCTGACCACGGAGCAGTTGAAAAAGATTTACAAAAAGGCCCATCCCAGGGCATAATCAAGAGGAATGCTATGAAGATCAGATCAACCACCATATTGTGCTTGCGATATAAAGGATCGGTTGCCATCGGAGGCGACGGCCAGGTGACTTTCGATGATACAGTCATGAAGGCCAAAGCGGTCAAGATCCGTAAAATTTACAATGATACCATCCTTACCGGTTTTGCCGGAGCCGCCGCCGATGCCCTGGCACTGTTCGAAAGATTCGAGGGCAAGATCGAGGAGTATTCAGGAAATCTTCCGCGAGCGGCGGTGGAGCTGGCCAAAGACTGGCGCACCGATAAGTACCTTCAAAAGCTGGAAGCCTTACTCGCGGTAGCCGACAAGGAGCACTCCCTGATAATTTCAGGGACCGGTGAAGTTGTGGAGCCGGATGACGGCATTCTCACTATCGGTTCCGGCGGGGCGTATGCGCTGGCCGCGGCTCGGGCTCTGGTATCGATCAAGCCCAAACTTACCGCCGAAGAGGTGGTCCGGAAGGCCCTTAATATCGCGGCCAAGATATGCGTTTATACCAATGACAATATAACTGTGGAATCGATTCAATGATAAACAAAGAAACCAGGACCCCGAGAGAAATAGTCGAATATCTTGACAAATACATCATCGGGCAGGATCGTGCCAAAAAATCTGTCGCAATCGCCCTTCGCAACCGCTGGCGGAGGCAGGAAGCGCCGGAAGAAATCGGTCGGGAAATATTACCCAACAATATTCTTATGATCGGGCCGACCGGGGTCGGAAAAACCGAGATCGCACGCCGTCTGGCCGAACTGGCCGGGGCGCCGTTTATGAAAGTCGAGGCCTCGAAATTTACCGAGGTGGGTTATGTCGGGCGTGACGTTGAATCGATGGTGCGCGATCTGGTCGATCTGGCAGTCAATATGGTCAAACAGGAAACAGCCGGACAGGTGGCCGATAAGGCGCAGGAAAATACCGATGAAAAACTGCTTGATCTTCTGTTACCCCCGCCCCCGCCGAAAACAATCGGCCTTGCCGAAAAGGACAGGGCGATACCGGAATCCAAACCCGATAATGCCACAAGACAGAAACTGCGTGATAAACTTCTGGCCGGGAAGCTCGATGAAAGGATGGTCGAGCTCGATACTCCGCAGGACCGCTATCCGGTGGTGGAAATATTCTCGCCGATGGGTATGGAGGAGTTGGGGATCAATTTCCAGGAAATGTTCTCCGGTTTGATGCCCAAAAAGACTAAACGACGCCGGATTACAATCGCCGAGGCGCGCAAAATTATCTATTCCGAAGAACTTTCCAAACTTGTCAATATGGATGATGTTATTGTCGATGCCATGGAACGGACCCAGCAGTCCGGGATAATATTTATCGACGAAATTGACAAGATCGTCGGCGAAAGCAGCAAGACCGGGCCCGATGTTTCCCGCGAAGGTGTCCAGCGGGATATTCTCCCGATTGTCGAAGGATCGGCGGTAATGACTAAATACGGTATGGTCAGAACCGACCATATACTCTTTATTGCGGCCGGGGCGTTTCATTCATCGAAACCGTCAGATTTGATTCCCGAATTGCAGGGCCGTTTCCCGATCCGGGTCGAACTGGATTCGCTCACCGCCGAGGATTTCGTGCGTATCCTGTCCGAACCGAAAAACGCTCTTCTCAAGCAGTACACCGCCCTGATGGCGTCCGAAGGAGTAAAACTTGCTTTTGACAAAGCGGCCCAAAAACGAATCGCCGAGATTGCCGAGGAGGTCAACACAACCACCGAAAATATCGGCGCCCGGCGGTTGCATACGATCATGACGACCCTTCTCGAGGATATCATGTTCGAGGCGCCGAACAAGAGAAAGAGTATCCGGATAACCGCCTTGATGGTAGATAAAATGCTTTCCGAGATAATCGAAAACGAAGATTTGAGCCGGTATATTTTGTAAATCAAATGATCGACATATACTGGATCTAAGTCGATAAGTGATGGAGAAAGGAGAATAAATGGCTGAAGGGGAATTTGCCGCGGTCATCAATTGTATGGACGGCCGGACACAAATACCGGCGATCGAGATTATGAAAAAGCAATTCAATGTCGATTATGTCGATACAATAACCGAGCCGGGACCGATAAAAATCCTGTCGTCGAATGATAATCAGTCGCAAATCGACTCGATAAAAAACCGCCTCGAAATTTCCATCACCAAGCATGGCTCGAAAGCGGTTGGTGTGGTCGCTCATTTCGACTGCGCCGGTAATCCGGTCGAAAAGAAAAAACAGCTTCTCCAGCTTGACAGGTCGGTCGAACTGATCAAAAGCTGGGGCTATGATATAAAAGTGGTCAAATTGTGGATCGATGAGAATTGGTCGGCGTATGTAATCAGTTGAGGGGTGACCCGCCGTATTTTTAGCGATTATAATTCAAAATGTCTTTATCATGACATCTGGTTCATAAAATACACCCCTTTTGGTATCGCGTCGAAAATAGTACGAGTTTTACCTGTCAACTCAGGTTTTGTACATCGTCGATATATTTTCATACTCGACCGTTTTTATGAACTCCTCGATAATTTCCTGATCCGATTCGGATAGGTTGTTCAGTCTAAACCCCGCCTTACTGTAGTACGATTCCGGATCATTCCGGCACCACATACTCTCGGCCTCGAAATTGATTTCCTGCTCGCCCTGAATTGTGAACGGGAACTCGATTTTCAGCCGGTAAACACCGTCCCTGGTCACAGTCCTTTCACCGATCAGCATCATACCATGAGTCGATATGTCGGCCAGGTAACCGAAAAGCTCGTTGGTATCGCGATCGTAGACTTTGATCTTGGTACCGGGACGGGATCTTGGATTTTGTCGTTTTTCCTGCATAGCGTGACTCCTTTAACCGCGCGGATTAAGGTTGATTATCACAAAAACTCATATAAGAATACCCTGAATGGGTCGTGAAAATAGAATTACTATTCCATATATTAATCGGTATTTAACAGCGTTTGCTTTACAATCAGGATTATATAAGTCTTTTTTAATTTCGGATTATTCATTTATATATTATTACAATTCCCGCCGGATTCGTATTTTGAATATTATGAGGGAATTACGAGATGAGTAATCATTACGAAGAATTCGAGAAGAGAGACGAGGAAGAAAAAAAAGAGGAGAGAATCGAGGGAGAAGGATTCGACGAGCTTCTCAAGTTCACCCTTCCCGGTTTTATCGGCGCCATAATCGCCGGTGTCCTTTTCGACTACTTCGGCTATCAGCTCAGCGCGGTCGGGCAGTGGATTGTCCGGACCTTTGCGGGCGAGGGGGAGTCGATTTTCGAGGGAATATATTCTATCCGTAAACGGCTCTCGAAAGCGGACGGATCGATGGCGGAAGCTTACGCCTGGGGCAAGCTGTTCGGCATGTTCCTGCCCTGGATAATCGACTGGGGCTCGCGGCTGGCCGGGGTCGATGTTTATGCTGTCGAGGGTTTTTATATTCCGTTTTTCTACGCCATGTCCGATCAAATGGGGGCCAATATTTCCGGCTCAATCTACCTTCGCAGGCGGGAAGGAAGCTGGGGGAGGGCGATGGCCGCGTATATCAGACATCCGGTGATGATTTCCAGCCTGACCGTTATCCTGATTGTCCCGTTCGGCTTATTGACCGCCCGTTTTCTCGGCTTCAGCCCCACCAATCAGAAATATACCGCACTCGAAACTATTGCCGCCAATCTCTGCTGGCTCCCGGTAGTGATCGGATGGCTGGCCGGCAGACTAAGAAAATAAGCCGAGCCTTCCCCGAAATATTTTCATACTGCGACATCCCCAAACATGGTTTTTGGCGAAACCGGCTTAAGACTGCCGCCCACTAATTATTCATCTCCACCATAGTACGGACATTCCTGTCCGCGGCAATTTCTTTAAAGAAACAGTAACGTTTTTCGTCCGATTTTGCCGAAAATAGCGATTTTTTTCGTTGTAATATGAATGTACTCATGGGATTACAGATATTTGGTTTTGTTTTGTCCTGTGCGCACGTT
>Ga0164318_10005858_pt1 | contig 11897 bp, 10 predicted proteins | sample GuaBasSedimGuay9_FD_113734 | JGI IMG/M metagenome (GOLD analysis project Ga0164318, IMG submission 113734) | Subseafloor sediment microbial communities from Guaymas Basin, Gulf of California, Mexico - Guay9, Core 4571-4, 0-3 cm | ecosystem: Environmental > Aquatic > Marine > Hydrothermal vents... | reverse complement strand
TTGTAAATCTTGGTAGCTTCCGTAAGTTTGCTCAATGTTTCCCAAATTTGTCCTTTAAGCAGTTGTGCTGTTGCTGTAGTTTCTCCGGTTTTCGTGGTTTCCAGAAGCCGATCAAGTTGATGTGTGGCACCACGGAAGTCATTCTTCTGATAAAGGACACGAGCCAAATGTAGACGAGCTTCACCGCATAAATAACTATTTGGATAGTCTTGAAGAATCTGCCGCAAACTTTGAGCTGCTCTTTCCAGTTCACCAATTTTCAGATAAATATTAGCAGCTTGCAATAGAGCCCGAGCAGCATAACCGCTTTTAGGATAAAACATTGGCACTCGCTGGTAGGCTTCTACAGCTTTATGCCAGTTTTTTAACTTCTGGTAGCTCTGGCCAGTATAGTATTGCGCTTCGTCCAGCCGATGAAAGTTAGAATACTTCATGCACAAATTTTGGAATTCCTGAGCTGCAGCAGCGTATTTTTTGCTCTTAAACAAACATTCGCCAAGAAGAAATTGCGCCTCTGGTGCTTTGGGACTGTAGGGATAGTTTTCCACATACTCCTTGAATTGGGTAGCTGCTAAATTGTACATTCCGTCTTGCATCAAGCGGGTAGCATAAAGAAAAGCTTCGGTCTCGTCAGACTGCCGGGTGGCAAAGGCAGTATTCAATGCCAGAGCAAGTCCAATCGCCCAGGTCAGTCTACGAACCCAGGGATTTTTTTCCATGTCACAGAATCTCCAAATGGGCATATCTTAATAGCAATTTTTTCTGGCCGATGTTGTCAAAAAACACCGTAATCTTACTATCCAAACCACTTCCTTCAATTTTCAATATCACTCCTCTACCAAATTCAGGATGCCGCACATGACCACCAACATACAAACGCACCTCATCTTGGATATAATCTTCGTTAGCAGGCATCTCTTGTTCAACTTCCTCCCACTTTGGTCTCCTACGACGGCCATAGTATTGAGGGGTTACTTCATATTCGATTAGTTCAGGATCGATCTCTTTGATGAATTGGGAAACAACATTTTGGTATCCATCCATATAGCGGCGACGATTTTGAGCCCAGGACAAATAAAGTTTCTCCTTTGCTCGTGTAATTCCTACGTAGAATAATCGGCGTTCTTCTTCAAAAGCTTCCGGGTCATCCATATTGCGTGAGAGCGGGAAAAGACCATCCTCCAAACCAGCTATGAACACTACAGGAAACTCCAAACCCTTAGCGCTATGAAGGGTCATCAAGGTAACAGCATTAGCCTTATCGTCCCAAGTATCGATGTCAGTAATAAGTGACACTTCTTCCAGAAAGGTTTCCAGAGTGGGTTTTGTTCGAGTCTGGGCAAACTCCGAGATAGCTGCGAGCAGCTCCTGAATATTATCATAGCGGTTCATTGCCTCTATTGTACCTTCTTCCTTGTACATTCGCAGAAATCCTACATCGTCATTAAGTACCCGAGACAATTCGTTCATGCCAAGTTCTTTTTTGAGATGCTGATATTTAGCAAACCATTCGTACACTTGCCTCACCCGCTCTTTCATAGCAGAGCCAATACTAGAAATTTCATCTACTCGTTTCATTGCTTCCAATAGAGGAATGTTCTTCTCTGAAGCGAATTGCTGCAAGTGGTGAATAGTAACTTCTCCGATACCACGGGGTGGAAAAGAAATTGCCCGTAGCAGACTTATGCTATCGGCCGGATTGGCAATCACTTTGAGATAGGCCAGAAAGTCTTTCACTTCCTTACGTTCGTAGAAGCGAATACCACCTACTATTACGTAGGAAATAGCATGACGGCGCAATGCATCTTCCAAAGCTCGCGACTGAGCATTGGTACGGTAAAGGATGGCGAAATCTTTAAAATTGCGTTTGTAATTTGAAATTTCATACTGAATCTTTTCTACAATTTTTAGCGCTTCCCCATATTCATCACAAGCTTCCATTAGAACAATTTTCTCGCCCATCTCCCTCTCAGTCCAGAGACGTTTGGGTTTGCGCATACGATTGTTTTTCACCACACAAAAGGCAGCATCGAGAATTGTCTTAGTAGAACGGTAATTCTGCTCCAGGCGGAAAACCTGGCACTCACGAAATTCATGTTCAAAGTTGAGAATATTACGCAACTCTGCTCCCCGCCAGCGGTAAATAGACTGATCGTCATCGCCCACCACAAAAACATTGCGATGTTTACTGCCAAGTAATTTGATTAACTCATTCTGTACCCTGTTGGTATCTTGAAATTCATCAACCAAAATGTAAAGAAACCGCTCCTGATAGCGTTCCAACACCTGGGGAAAATTGCGGAATAACACAACCGGCAAAATAATGAGATCATCAAAATCCATGGCATTGTTTGATTTCAGAAATCCCTGATAATGCCCGTATATTCTTGAGACCGCCTCATCAAAACGGTTTTCTGCTTGTTCGCTGAATTCCTCGGGCGAAAGCATGTTAGTCTTGAGATGACTGATTCGAGAATGTATGGCGGTTGGCGAAAATTCCTTTTGGGAAATATTTAGATTGTTCATCAGGTTTTTAATTACTTTTACCTGGTCATCTACATCATAGATGACAAAATTGTGTCCGTAGCCAATGTAGACACTTTCACGACGGAGAATACGCGCACAAATAGAGTGAAAAGTACCAACCCAAAGCGCTTTAAAATCCTTGACAATCAAATCTTGCAAGCGCGATTTCATTTCATTGGCAGCTTTATTAGTAAATGTCACTGCCAAAATATTGTGCGGGTTAACTTTCCTTTTGGAAATCAAATAAGCAATACGATGAGTAAGCACCTTGGTCTTACCGCTACCCGCGCCAGCCAGTACAAGTATTGGACCATCGGGGGCCTCAATCACCGCACGCTGAACTGAATTTAATTGCTGGATAATCGCAGAGCTCCGAGTTTTAGATGATGTAGTTTTGCGCTTTGGCATACCACTTTAGACCTTTATTTTCGGTAAACCTGCCGTCGGATTTGATCCAACTTACGCTTGGCACGCAAGTGTTCTTGCAAAGTACAACTGAAGACATGAGAACCATCGCCTCTGGCAACAAAATAAAGATACCCTACCTTGGCAGGATACAAAGCAGCACGAATAGCAGCAACCCCAGGATTGTTAATTGGCCCCGGTGGTAATCCTGGATAAAGATAGGTGTTATAAGGAGAATCAATAGTCAAATCCTTCTTTAGCAACCGACGAGGCCCATCCTTGACAAGGTATTGAACCGTGGGGTCAGCCTGGAGTAAAAGCCCTCGCTTGAGACGGTTATGATACACAGCCGAAATGTAACTAAGTTCCGAATCCAGCATCGCTTCACCTTGTATTATTGAGGCCAGGGTAACTACTTGAAGCTGCGTCATTCCTAACTCCTGCGCACGCTGCCTAAAATCCTCTGTGTAAATCTGTTTGAATCGGTTGACAAGACGGTGAATTACCTTCTTTTCATCCATCCCATAGTAAAAATAGTAGGTGTCAGGATAAAGAAATCCCTCCAGTGAGGATGCAGCAATACCCAGGGTCCGGGCCATTACCGGATTCATCACCTCTTTCACAAAACGGGCAGAATCAATGTCGATACGTTGTTGCAAAATAGCTGCAATACGAGTAGCTGGCAGTCCCTCAGGAATTGTTACTTTAACTGTAATTACCTGACCGTCTCGCAGCTTGCGAACAATATCAAAATTGGATGAACCAGGTCGAAACTTGTACGCCCCGGCGTGCAAACGTTTGCTCGCCCCCATAAGTTTTGCCACCAACACGAACCGAACAGGGCTATCCACCACCCTGTTTTCTGCTAACAAACGAGCAATTTGATGGACATTCATTCCCCGTTTGACTATCACCGGTATCTGTTGTTGGGGGCAACCCTTATTGGGATAGAAAAAACTCCACCCTACTTCAAGAACAATAAAACCTAAAACTAAAAAAACTACCACTCTACCTTTGCGAACCTGTTTACAAATAGCAAAAACATTCTTTAACACAAAGGCACCCAGTGAAAACAACACTAATTTTAACGTCACTAACCAGGAGAAGCAATACAACCAGTGTCTTCTTATCGTCCGCCACATATTAATGTCTGATCCTACGCCAATAGGTCTTCAAATCAAAATTGGAACTGTAGGGCTTAGTATGACAGCGCTGGCAAATAGTTTTCCGCGCTCGTGCTTTTTCATCGGTGAATCCCAATTCTCCATGCTGCGAACTAATCCAATGACAGGCCTCACACTGAATCCCAGGTAGCCACTGAGCATGATCATGCGGATTGACTGTTGCATGGCAACTACTACAAGTTACCTTGGTCAGGTCTATTTTTTGTCCTTTTAGCCCTGAATCAATCCGACTACCATCTTTACTCAAAGAAGACAAAATCTTCCCAGCAACAGCATGACGAGTTTTTTCCCATTTTTCGTATTCCAACACATGACACTGGTAACATGTTAGGCTTCCTTTTAATACTTTTTCATCACTCAAATTAATTCTGCTGATCTGTTTGATTTTGTCAAAATAAGGTTGGACAAGACGCAACATCGACGGCTTTTCAGGAATATCAGCAGAAAGGGAAATATTCTCATATTCAGCGTGGACAATTTTGCCTGTTTGCGGTATTATCTGCAAAGTCAATAAACCAAGGCTTTCTCCATCGATTCCATCGAAAATCACCCAGGTGTTACCTATTTTCTGCAATTTTGCTCCAGATTGAGGTTGAGCATGACCGACAAAAATCGCTGCTACTTCGGGAAAAGCTGTTGCGAGTTGTCTTTCCTGCCCACTGGCGATATGAGCCAACAAAAAAATCACATTAGTCTGTTTTTGCAAGTCAGAAATAATTCTGGAAAGTACAGGTAACGGATTTTCGATGTGAAAAAACCGTCGCTTGGTATCTGGAAAGAAATCAAAAACCTCTGGAGTTACTATTCCTATCAAACCAATGCGTAGCCTATTTTTAACCTTTATTGCACTGGAAGCAAGCTTGATCTTGTTTGCAAGTCGAACATTAGCAGACCCCACTGGTAACTTAGCACCGAACAATTTCCTCTGCAGAAATGTCGCTCCATTCCAAAACTCTTGATCACCCAAATTGATGAAGTCATAGTGTAAGGATTGATAAGCGCGAATTACAAATGCATTCTGAAGCTGTCGTTCTGTGGTGGCGAGGAGATCACCACCATCAAGTAGTAACATTCCCGGATAAAGACGTCGCAAGCTATCTACAATTGTTTGCCTGCGGGGTAAACCGCCTCTTGGAGATGGGCCACAGCCACAATCGAGCAATTGACCGTTGGTATTAGCGGAATAGAGCACCCGCACCGATACTACTTCTTGGGAGAAAACACAGCTTCCTACGAATAGATAGAGAAAATGGCACAGGAAGAAAAGGGTGATCCGGGATTTGCGGTTCATAATCTTCAAAGTGTTTTTAAATTTAAATAAAAATGACAAAAGAATCAACAATTTTTTAGGTTAATTTTTCGCTGAAAGTAGTCTTTCAAAATACGAGCATGATCGAAGGCAAGAGGGGCTGGTAGGTTTTCGGCAGTAAAGAGACCGAGATTTTTGGCGTCATCGCGAGCTTGCGGTTTACCTTTAGCCTGAGCAATGTACACCACTGAGATAGTATGGTGACGGGGATCACGATCAGGTTCTGAATACACTCCTAACAATTCCAAAGCCCGCACTTCCAACGAAGTCTCTTCTCGGGCTTCTCGTACAGCCGCTTGCTCACAACTTTCTCCATAGTCTACAAAGCCACCGGGAATTGCCCAACCAAAGGGATAATTTTTGCGTTCAATCAACACAATTGCCTGCTTTCCATTAGGTTGATGAAGCTCAATAATAATATCAACCGTAAGCAATGGATTTTTAAAGCGGCGAATTGTTCGTCCACAATGAGGGCAGGGAAATTCTTCATACGTAGGCATCGCAACCCTCAGCAAATTCAGGATTTAGTTTTTTACAAAATTTTGTTTTTTGAGTTCACTCATCCCAAAAATCTGAGTGCAAGTTCAATCACTATCGCTGTCCCCAGAGGAATTAGAAGATTATCGTTAACATGGATTAGATCAAGCTCAAGAAATGTGCCAGTGGCCGTCCCTAATATTACAGGCCAGAGATTAGATTTGAAAACAAGGATTCCCCATAATAACGCTGAAAAGAAAAAAGCAAGACTTCCTTCCAATGATTTTTGGTTCAGAAATCTTGTTCGCCCCCACTTTAGTCCGACTAAAGCCGACAGTGTGTCGGACAAAACCATCATGTACAAGCTAAATAAAGCCACTGGCTTAGAAAAAAGCAGCACGGTCACAAAGGATCCCAACAGCAGATAGGTAGCTCCTGTGAGCTGGCGTACTTCAAATTCTCGCAGCAGTTTTGCAAATAAAAAATCAAACACTCTGGAAAATCCCCCCCACCGCTGTCGCAAAATCTCTGTTGCACAAGCAATAATTAAACCTATAGCAAGCCCAAATAGGGCAACAGATTTTCCAAATAAGCTGTAGCCAACAGGAATTATTAAGGCAGCAAGATGGATGAGCTTGCGATAGATTTCATATCGTAACGCAATAGCAGAAACTGGACGCTCAATATAAGGGACTGATTCTTTCGACGAGACCATTGTTCAAACCATTTGGTATTTTTTTACTCTTTCGGTGATGCGTTGGTAGGCCTGGCACAAATCACTGGCAGCAAAAATCGCTGAACCTATCACCAACACATCGGCACCGCTTGCCAGAACATCTGGAACAATTTCAGCATTTATTCCACCATCCACTTGAAGATAAATTGGTCTGTCGACAGAGCGAATCAGTTGGGACATTTTGCGAATCTTTTGGAGACTGGATTTAATAAACTCCTGCCCTCCAAATCCGGGATTTACCGACATTACTAAAACCAAATCGACTTCTGGTAGAATTTCTTCTAAAGTTTGTACTGGAGTAGCAGGATTAATTGAAACTCCAGCTTTCATCCCTAATTTTCGAATTTGCTGGATGGTACGATGTAGATGGGGACAAGCTTCTTGATGAACTGTTAAAATATCCACCCCTACTCTCTGGAAATCAGCCAGGTAACGCTCTGGCTCGGTAATCATCAAGTGGGCATCGAGTGGCAAATCGGTCATCTTACGAATCCAACGAATGACTACCGGGCCAAAACTAATATTAGGAACAAAGTGACCATCCATCACATCCAGATGAATCCAGTCGGCTCCTTGTTGTTCCACCATCTGAATCTGTTCTGCCAGCCGAGTAAAATCAGCAGAAAGGATAGATGGGGCTATTTTAATCTTTTTCACTTCCCGACAAATCCTCCTGACTTTCTACCTCTACCTTGCTAACTACAATATTAACTACCCTACCCATACTAACCTCTTTACCCGCAGGTATGGACTGTCTGATTACGGTGTCTGGTAAAAGATCGTTTTGTACCTCGTATTCGACTTTCCCGAGACGCAGCCCAGCTTTACTCAAAGCTTTTTTAGCTTCATCCAGACTTTTACCAATCAGATTCGGAACAACAAAATGACTGGGAAGTTCGCCAAGACTGACAACAATATCTACTTTGGACCCCAAACGTAAGCTATCACCACCAAGTACCGATTGTTCTGCAACTACCCCTTTGGGATAATATGATGAAAATTCGTAACGAACTTCACCGAGATTCAATCCTACTTGTCTCAACTTAAATTCAGCATCACGAACAGAGCCACCTACTAATTTGGGAACCTGCACATTTTTCTCACCCAAACTTACGGTCAAATACACTCGACGACCACGTTTAACCGTAGAGTTAGCTACCGGGTTCTGAAACAATACCGTTCCTGCTGAATCCTGACTGGAATAGATTTCTTTGTCCTTAATCACTTTGAAGCCTTGTTTTTCCAAAAGCTTTTTCGCCTCGTCAAAGTTCATGCCAACCACGTCGGGCAAAATCACCTCATGACCATGCTTAGTGTAGAGAGGCATAATGACCTTATCACAAAGCAGAAGCAAAAAAACTGCTGCCAGGAACAAATAGACCAACCCTCTAAAAATTTTGGAGTTAATTAAATCCCTAAAACTAATTCTCTGGGTCAAAATACTCTTCAAATTTACCTCCGGCTGATTTTGTTTCTGGAAATGCAGCCATTTTAATTGGGTTGTTGAGCTTCCGAAGTCAGTTTTTCGCCTGGATTAATATGCGCCCCATGCAGAAATTCCTTTACTGGAAGTCGACGATGATTTTGCAATTGCACTTCCAAAACCCGCACACATCCCTGACCTGCGCGTATTACAAATCCGTCTTTAGGATTCGCCCGCACAATTGTTCCTGGTGCTTTTTGACCACACCCTTTACCAGTAAACACTCTTGCTCGATAAATTTTCAACATCTGATCACGCCAAAATGTGTACGCCCCCGGAAAGGGAGAGAGGCCTCGAATCAGGTTTACAATTTCTTGAGAACTTCTGTTCCAATCAATACATGCCAACTTTCGATCAATTTTAGGTGCCGTGCTAATTTCACCTATTTGCTTTTTTCGTACTACTTCGCCTTTTTCGATCAACTCACATGTTTCCAAAACTAACTTTGCACCGATTGCGGCTAATCTGTCATGAAGCTCACCGGCTGTTTCTTCCTCACCAATAGCTACTTTTTCCTGAAGGATAATATCCCCTGTGTCAACTTTTTCCTCAATAAAAAACGTAGTGACACCTGTGTATTTCTCACCACGGATTATCGCCCACTGAATAGGTGCAGCACCTCGATATTTCGGCAACAAAGAAGCATGAAGATTGATGACCCCTTTAGGAGGAATACGAATTACTTCCGCAGGCAAAATTCGAAAAGCGACAACAACAAAAAGATCAGCCTCAAAATCCTTTAGCTGACGTAAAAAAGTGGGATCGGTCAATTTTTTAGGCTGCAGTACTGGCAGACCAAATTCTAATGCCCAGCGTTTTACCGGGGAGAATCGTGGTTTTAATCCCCGCCCTTGGGGTTTATCAGGCGAGGTAACAACCGCTACTAACTCCTGGGTACTATCTTTTAGAGCTGCCAGTGTTGGCAATCCAAACTCTGGTGTGCCCATAAATATCAACTTCATAATCAGTAGCAATCAATTTATCCTAACTTCCTGGCAATAGAACTGCGGGCAATCTCCAGCTTGACGTTGTCATCAACTTTAAGAATGAGAGTATTATCCTTTTCTTTGATACCCACAATTGTACCATAAATGCCACCTACCGTAACAACTTTGTCACCTTTCTTCAAGCTGGCGATCATCTTCTGAAGTTCTTTTTGCTTTTTACTCTGTGGCCGGATCATCAAAAACCAAATAATGAGAAAAATCAAAATGAACGGCAACAGAGCAAAAAAGGTGCTACCGCGCTGCGAACCTTGTGAAGCTTGCAGGATTACTGGTAAAAATGCCCACACGATGCCCTCCTTTCAGTTTGTTTATATTGCTCATTGAGTTAATCTTCCAAGCCAGGAAACAACTCCTGTAAACCATAGAAAACCATTAGATCTCATCCTCTACCCTCTTCTTCTTTTAAAGGAGAAAAAGAATTGGCTTCTTTTTTGACCTTATTCCCTTGCCCTTTAGATGGTCTCTCTTTTTTGTTCAGGCTGTTAACACAGAATCCTTATTTTCAAAGTGGTATTGCCGATAAAAATCATTTGCGAATTCAGGGTAGCGACTTTCTAAAATAGCCTCCCGGGCTCGATGTACCAATTCCATGTAGAAATGGATGTTATGCAAAGTAGCGAGCCGAGGAGCCAAAATCTCTCCAGCTTGAAACAGATGGCGAATATAGGCTCGGCTAAATTTCCGACAGGCATAGCAGTCGCACTGTTCGTCAATTGGGCGAGGATCATCCCGATATATTGCATTTTTGATTACCAACCGCCCTTGCCAGGTAAAAACTGTGCCATTGCGGCCGTTCCGTGTTGGAATTACACAGTCGAACATATCAATACCCAACGCAATAGCATCCACCAAATCTTCAGGTTTGCCCACCCCCATCAGATAGTGCGGTTTGTCCTTTGGCAACTGCTCAGCGCAAAATTTGCTGATTTCTAACATGCTTTCCTTAGGTTCTCCTACCGCTAACCCACCAATAGCGTAACCATCAAAATCCAATTTTATCAATTGGTTCAGGCTAACCTGGCGAACTTCCGGATAAGTACTGCCCTGGACAATGCCAAACAGAAACTGGCGATAACCATGGGGATTGGCAACCTTCTCAAAGTGCTCACGACAACGTTCAGCCCACTCCAGAGTCAACTGATTAGATTGCTGAGCATATTCAAAAGAACAGGGATAAGGGGTACATTCATCCAACACCATCATTACGTCAGCACCCAGATTTCGCTCAATCTCAATGACTTTCTCGGGAGTAAAAATGTGGTGCGAACCATCCAGATGAGATTGGAAGCGTACTCCGTCGGGACTCAATTTTCGCAAGTCCGCCAAGCTAAAAACCTGGTACCCACCGCTATCAGTCAAAATCGGACGTGGCCAACTTGTAAATCGATGCAATCCCCCAAATTCGCGAATCAAATCATCACCTGGCCGAAGGTAAAGGTGATAAGTATTGGCCAGAATTATTTGAACCGAATTTTCCAGGAGTTCGTCTGGCGAAAGCGTCTTAACTGTTCCCTGAGTACCTACTGGCATAAAAATCGGTGTCTCTACATCCCCATGGTCTGTATGCAAAATGCCTGCCCGCGCTGCGGTAGTGTCGTCCTTGGCTATCAACTCAAAAAAATTCACTGTCAATCTACCATTCACAACAACGCTTGCAAAACTTCCTGGATACTGGAAACCCCGACCTTTTCTATCTGGAAGTTTTGAGAAATCGATTTAAGATTTTCCTGAGGGAGATACACCGATTTAAACCCAAGGCGCTCGGCCTCATTAACACGACGTTCAATTTGCGAAATAGAACGCACCTCGCCCCCTAAACCAACTTCTCCAACTACCACAACCTGGTCGTCTATCGGACAGTTACGAAAACTTGAAGCCACAGCAAGAATAATGGCCAAATCTACTGCCGGTTCATCCAGACGCAGACCGCCAGCAACCTTAACAAACACATCATAAGAACCCAACCTTAAGCCCGCTCGTTTTTCCAGTACCGCCAATAGTAACGCCAAACGTTTACCATCAACTCCGGCTGCAGTCCGCTGCGGCATGCCAAAGCTTGCGGTGGTAGTCAAAGCCTGAATCTCCACCAATAGTGGTCTGGTACCTTCTATTGCACAGGTCACTGTGGAACCAGAAATATCCCCTCGACGGTTAGAAAGGAACAACTCCGAGGGATTGGAAACTTCAATTAAACCCTGTTCACGAATCTCGAAAACACCTATTTCGTTAGTAGAACCAAAGCGATTTTTTACTGAACGCAAAATACGAAATTGATACTGCCGATCTCCTTCAAGATACAATAAAGCATCTACCATGTGTTCCAGTACCCGAGGCCCCGCAATAGCACCCTCTTTAGTTACGTGACCAATAAGCAAAACAGGAATCCCTTTACCTTTTGCCACTTGCATTAGAGTTAGTGCACATTCTCTTACCTGACTAATGCTCCCAGGAGCACTTCCCAATTCGGGACTGTAAATCGTCTGGATAGAATCGACTATTACTACCTTAGGTTCAAGCTTATTGATTGCCTCCTGTATTGCATGAAGGTCATTTTCTGCAAGCACATAAAGGCTGGAAAGATTTACCCCCAGCCGTTGAGCACGCATTTTGGTTTGGGTTACCGATTCTTCACCGGAAACATAAAGAGTAGGAAAATTATCCTGGGAGATCTCCGCCAGTCGTTGGAGTAACAAAGTAGATTTTCCTATGCCCGGATCACCACCCAGTAAAATTAACGACCCCGGAACTAATCCCCCACCTAGAACCCGAT
>Ga0164318_10005857_pt1 | contig 11897 bp, 10 predicted proteins | sample GuaBasSedimGuay9_FD_113734 | JGI IMG/M metagenome (GOLD analysis project Ga0164318, IMG submission 113734) | Subseafloor sediment microbial communities from Guaymas Basin, Gulf of California, Mexico - Guay9, Core 4571-4, 0-3 cm | ecosystem: Environmental > Aquatic > Marine > Hydrothermal vents... | reverse complement strand
TAAAAATGGTAAAGAATATTTTGTAATAGGGCATCCAGAGAGGATATTAGCACATATTGAACAATGTCTTGGATATAAAAAAAAGTTTGCTTTTCTGCCATTATTATCCTTTGAATAAATAGTAAATTAATCTCTTCGGCTAAATAAGGTGTGATATTTTTCCAACCTCTTATTCGCAAGTTCGCAATATTCTTTGGAAATATCAAAGCCAATGAAATATCTATCAAGTATAATCCCAGCTATAGCAGTTGTGCCACTGCCCATAAACGGGTCAAGAACAATGCCTTTTGGTGGACAGAAACATTGAATAAGGTCATAAGGCAGTTTATCAGGAAAAGTTGCAGGATGTTGATGCTTTAATTTGTCTCCATCTCCGCAAGTAAGATATTCCCAAATAGTACCTCTACACTTCATCGGATTTATCTTTATTTTTCTTGATTTTAATGTCTCACCACTTGTCAATCTTGTAGCTCCACCTGTCATTGTTACGCCAGCCCATTTAGATGGTATTTTCAACGGCTCCTTATTAAAGTACTGTGGCTTTTTACCTTTCAAAAAAATGGGTATATATTCATGGTCAACTCTAAATCGTTTAGTCCACCATGCACCTTCTGCTCCATGTTTTTTGTATATCAGGCATTCAAACAATTTAAAGCCAGCATTATCACACCAATTAATGATTGTTCTAAATGAAGTCAATGTTTTACCATAATTTATTGTCTGGTCTTGTATGACCATAGCTGCAATTCCACCATCTTTTAATATACGAAAAATTTCTTTACCAACAGCAGATAAATCTACTGAAAAGCCGTGATATTTTCTAATATTGTCGTAAGGAGGCGAAGTTACGACAATGTCAATTGAATTATCTGGGAATTCTTTCATTCCATCAATACAGTCCAAATTCTGAATTGTATTTAGCCATTCGTCAAACGCGGAACTCTGTTTCTTATGTATTGTATTTTCCATTAGTCGGAATCCTTACTGATTATTATCTTGTCTTTAACTTCTTGATTCATTCTAAAAATTGTCTCTATATCAGGATTTTCTATCTGGTAATTACTGAACTGATTAACTGTATTTTTAACAATATAGAAAATATCTGTAAATTTTATTTTTTCTGCTAAAAATAACGAGACTGCTGTTTCATTTGCAGAATTAAATACTGTTGGCATTATTCCATCTGCTCTTCCTACTTGATAAGCCAAAGATAGCAAAGGAAATTTTTCTTTATCCACTTTTTTAAAGGTCAATTGTTGTAATTCAGATATTTTAGTAAAAGGAACAGAAGCTGGAATTCTTTGAGGATAAGAGAGTGCATATTGAATGGGTATTTTCATATCAGGATTACTTAATTGAGCAAGAATAGAGCCATCAACAAACTCAACAAATGAATGAACAATAGATTGAGGATGTATAACAACATCAATATTATCATAATCAATATCAAAAAGCCAATGTGCCTCAATCACTTCAAGCCCTTTATTCACCAAAGTTGCTGAGTCAATTGTTATTTTCCTGCCCATATTCCAAGTAGGATGAGCAAGTGCATCATCTAACTCTATTTTCGTAAATTGCTCTTGGCTCCAATTATGGAATGGACCACCTGATGCTGTGAGAATAATTCTCCTAATCTCAGACCTGGGATTGTTTCCTAAACATTGAGAAATAGCACTATGTTCACTATCAACAGGTATTAACTTACATTTTTTTTCTGAGAGCTTTCTTTTAATGATATGTCCAGCCATTACTAATGATTCTTTATTAGCGAGTGCAATGTCCTTACCTGTATCCAAACCTGTAATTGTATATTGTAGACCAGCAGAACCTATGATCGCATTTAACAAAATATCATAATCACTTGTCTTTAATAGAGATATTAGTGCCTTTTCACCAAAATACAGATTTGTTCCCATAGGCAAATTCTCTATCTGCACTTTGCTATGCATGGACTCATCAGTTAATACCAATATTTTAATATTAAATTTATGAGCAATATGCATTAATTTTCTATAATTTGTATGAGCAGTAGCTAGAACAATCTCAAACTTATCCTGATGGTTTTTTACTACATCACAAGTATATTTTCCAATGAAACCAGTTGCTCCTAAAAGTGCAATTCTCTTTTTCATACAAAACCACCTTTATAAAAATTACTTGTGTTCATTTAAATGTCTGATCTCTTCTTGTGTGTTTTACGCCATACGCATTACGCTAATGTATGCTATTTTGACTTATGTCTACCTAAAACTCTATGTGGAACGCCATGAGCAATCAAATCCACTGGACACTTATACATTGCTTGTATTGTCTCATCAGTAATCTCTTTTGTCTCGTGATAATAAAGATACTTATTTAAACATGCAATCTGCTTTGCATAAGAGGAAATTACTCCAATATCATGGGAAACCAGTATTATTGTAATTTCCTCATTTAGTTTTCTTAATATATCATATACATCCATTCCTACTTTTGTATCAATACTTGCTGTTGGTTCGTCAAGAAGAAGTAATTTAGGATTAGACACCAATGCTCTGGCAATAAGTATTCTCTGTATCTGTCCACCAGAAAGTTTTCCAACCTGCCTATGCAGAAAATTTAACATATCAACTTCTGCTAATGACTGCTCAGCTTTTTCTCTTTCTCTAATAGAGAACTTTTTGAAATATTTTTTATTGTTTATATTACCCATCAATACTGCATCAAATACATCTATTGGGAAATTCCTATCAAAAGTATGATATTGCGGCACATATCCTATTTTATCTCTCGCTTGTTCAGGAGATTGGTTAAAAACTGTTATAGAACCCTTTTCTGGTTTAATTAATCCCAATATTACTTTAAGTAAAGTAGTTTTCCCACCTCCATTTGGACCGATAATACATAAAAAATCCTTATTATGAACTTTTAAATTTATATTTTCTAAAACAGTTAAATGCTCATAATTTACATATAGATGCTCTATTGAAATTATGTTTTCCATAATTAAGCCCAATTTTTAATTCAAGACAGGAAAACACTGATAAAATAGCCACAGAGACACAGAGTAATTTTAATTTTTTATCAGTGTCAATGTTTTTAGTCAGCGTTTTTCAGCCTGCCTTACAAGGTTTTGGCGAAGTAGTGTGTGCTATTCTTTCTAAAACCTACAACTAAAATTGTAGGTAGTTCCACAAAAGTAGTGGTGAATGATTTATTAACCAAAGCATCTTAAATTGGATACAACTACTTATACAGGATTACCGATTTTCAGACAATAGACCGTGAAACCCGACTCGAGTTCAAAGAACCCGAGTCGAGTTTCTGTGAAAAAAATCCCGTAGGATTGAATACTACTTACTTATACAGAACTACCAAATTGTAGTATAATTAAATCTAACTATCGCTCATTATAAATTTTTATAAAATATTCTATACTGCGGTCATAAGTTCGCTCAGCATCTTTTGGGAAATAACAAGCAGGGAGCTCTCCTAAACTACGATGATAAGCTATACACTCGCAACAAATACCCTTTTTGTTACAAGGATAAGTACAGTTACATTTTGTCATATTTTTTCTCTGATTACATTCCATATAGACCTCCATTAGACATTACCATGCTTGGGCTTGATAATGAGTGAATCGCTATAATTAATTAATTGCATTCCAATAAGATGAGATTGTTATAGTATATTTCTATCTTATCAGAATTTCTGAATACATTTTTAGTCGTTTTGCAGCATTTTTACATTCATCTATACTTGGTACTAATGCTAAACGAATATAATCGTTTCCAGGATTTATGTTATCAACAGTTTCAGCAAGCCATAAACCAGGAGTTGTAATGATTGCAATATTTGGTTCAAGTAGTGTTTTAGCAAATTCTACAGCAGTGTAATTATCTGGGATTTTTTGCCAGAGATAGATAGAGCCATCTGGCCTATTATTCGGCAGTCCTATAGATTTAAATGCTTTATTCATAATCTTCATTTTCTTTTTAAGCTCAATTCTCAACTTGCGTATATGATGTTCATCTTTTAAGGCAGCAATTGCAGAAAGTTGAATAAAATTAGGCACTCCTGAGTCAATATTAGTTTTTAATTTACTAAAAGCATTGATAATCCTTTCATCACCAGCAACCCAGCCAACTCTATAGCCAGTCATTATGCTTCTCTTAGATAAACTCTGAAATACAATCACACCTTCCTTAGTAAATTCCAGGATTGACTTTGGCCTCTTTTTAGTAAAATACAAATCTGAATATGTCTCGTCTGAACATATAATAATGTTATACTGCTGAGCGAATTCAATTACATTTTTATAAAATTCATCTGGTGCTATTTTACCTGTTGGATTATTTGGATAGTTAATCCATAAGATTTTTGCCTTTTCACATATATCAGATGGAATATCATCCAAATTAGGCAAAAAATCATTTTCTTCTGTTAAGTTAAGATAATATACTTTTCCTTCTGCAAATAAAGTTCCTCGTGAGTAAGGAGGATAGCCAGGATTTGGCACTAATACATAATCACCTGAATTTATGAATGCTTCTGGAAAATTGAATACAGCTTCTTTTGCTCCTAAAGTTACCATTATTTCCTTGTCCGGATTTAATTCTACATTATATTTGTGCTTGGTCCATTCTGCTATTGTGCTACGCAATCTATAACTACCGATATAACTGGGATATCCATCACTCTTTGTCTGCTCAATCCCTTTTTGACACATTTTGCGAATAAATTTTGGTGTAGGAATTTTGTAATCACCAATACCAAAATCTATCGGTTCTATGCAACTCTTTCTTAATTTTATCACAATACTATCTAATTCATTGAACGGATAAAAAGAGAGATTCTTTAACCTATTACTAATTACGACTTGCATAATCTACCTTTCAATCAAACATTGCAGACGCGGACTTATACGAACTGAACGAACTCACGCGAACATATATTTTTTGTAAATTAAATTTTTGCGATGAATTTGTAAAATTAGCGTTTGATTTGCGTCTAATTTCTTACTCATTTGACTAATTTTTTAATAATGCTCTTTGCATAATGAAGCAGAAAAATATGGACAAAAAATCTAAACTTATTTTGTATTAGCAAGAAATAAATTTTTTTTGCCAGAGACACAAAGGCACAGAGAAAATTTATGCCACAGAAAGAGAAATAATCTTGGTCTTTTCGTGGCTAAAGAGATTCAATGTCTAATATTTTTTTTGTATTTTTTTGTGATCTCGTGGGCTAATAGAGGAATATATATGGATAAAATTATAATTAAAGGCGGAAAAAAACTTTCTGGCACAGTTAGGATAAGCGGAGCAAAGAATGCAGCTTTACCGATAATGGCATCATCTTTATTAGTAGAAGGCAGGACTGTTCTGACAAATGTTCCAAATTTAATAGACATTCGTACGATGTCTCATTTATTAAGAATTATTGGAGCAAAAGTAGAATATGAACCAGATGCGCATATTCTCAATATAGATACTTCCAACTGTTCATTTTGGGAAGCACCGTATGAATTAGTAAAAACTATGCGTGCTTCTACTTATGTGATGGGTCCTTTATTAGGCAGATTTGGTAAAGCAAATGTATCATTTCCAGGTGGATGTGCTATTGGTCAGCGGCCTATTGACCTACATTTAAAAGGATTTAGAAAATTGGGTGCAAATATTCGCGTAGAGCGTGGCTATATTTTAGCAGAAGCAAAGGAACTAATCGGAAATCATATTTATTTTGATAAATCCAGTGTTGGTGCAACAGCTAATGTGATGATGGCAGCTGTAAAAGCACAAGGAACTACTATCTTGGAGAACTCCGCTTGTGAGCCAGAAGTAACAGCACTTGCAGAATTTTTAACAAAAATGGGTGCTAAAATATCAGGTATTGGCACTTCAAAACTAATAATACAAGGTGTGAAAGCATTAAAGCCAATAACAGCAGAGATAATTCCAGACCGAATTGAAGCCGGAACTTTTTTGATTGCTGGTGCTATAACTAATAGCGAATTGACAATAATTGATTGTGAGCCAAAGCACTTATCATCTGTAATAGAAAAATTAAGGGAGTGTGGTTATAAACTTGGAATTGGAGAAAACAATATAACTATAACAACCAACAACCAACAACCAACAACCAAGCCATTGATGGTTTCCACTGCTCCTTATCCTGATTTCCCAACTGATTTACAAGCACAATTAACAGCACTTCTATCAATTGGGCAGGGCGAAAGTATAATTAAGGATAATATTTTCCCTGAAAGATTTATGCATATTAGCGAGCTAAATCGGTTAGGTGCGAATATTAAAGTTAAGGATAACATTGCTTATGTTAAAGGGGTTGAGAAATTGATTGGTGCACCAGTAATGGCAACTGACTTACGAGCGAGTGCTGCATTAATTTTAGCTGGTCTTGCCGCAGAAGGTGAAACAGAAATATCTCGTATTTATCATCTTGATCGCGGATATGAAAAAATTGAACAGAAATTATCCAAACTAGGTGCAGATATAAAGCGGATTTATTAACTTACATTACGCAGATAGTACAAGGATTAACTTACAATAAAAATTTTCAAAAAATAATAATCTTACTCTAAAATTCACTGAATAGGTTAGGATTAGGTTCTTTACATTTTACACACAGATATTACTTTACAAAGCACTACTTTCTCGGGAATATACTTCTATAATTTGCTAATGACTAAAAGGGAGTATTTTATGACTAAACTAATCGCGGTTGTTGATGACGAACCTGATATTGTAGAACTTATAACTCACCATTTGGAGAAAGAAAATTTCAAAGTAAAGCAGTTCTATGATGGTGAAACTTTTCTATCCTATCTTGAAGCAAAATGCCCGGACTTAATAATTTTAGATTTGATGTTACCAGAGATAGATGGCTTAGAAATCTGCCGAATTATCAAAAGAGATGAACGAACTGCCACTATTCCAATAATAATGCTTACAGCTAAAGGAACTGAAACAGATAAAGTTGTCGGCTTGGAATTAGGAGCTGATGATTATATCGTGAAACCTTTCAGCCCAAGAGAACTTATTGCTCGGATAAAAGCAGTATTACGACGAGCAGAAGCCAAAACCGAAAAGCCAAAAATAATTAAAAGAAATGACTTGATGATAGATTTGGCAAAGTATAAAGTAACAATCAAAGGCAAAGAAATTAATCTAACAACAACAGAATTCAAATTGCTTTCTATTATTGCTGAGCGACCTGGATGGGTATTCTCAAGAGATAAACTTCTTGATAAATTGTGGGGAGAAGATAAAATCGTCCTTGATAGAACTATTGATGTGCATATTACACAACTGCGGAAAAAACTGGGTGAGTATAGCAAATTAATTAAATCAGTAAGAGGAATTGGCTATAAATTTGGAGATTAGAATGAGACGAATGGGGATAATGTGGAAACAGTTTTTTAGATATTTTCTCATCATTGTTTTGACCACTTCTCTTATTGTATTCTTTGCTTCAAGGGAGATAAAAAAACATTATTTAAATACTGTAAAGTTAAATCTTGAGGAACAAGCTGAACTAATAGAAAATGTGGTTACAGGTCTAATAGTTTCTGGAAATATTGAGGAGTTAGATACTCTTGTAAAAGAGATTGGAAAAAGGATAAATACCAGAATTACTATCATAAGAAAAGATGGTGTAGTTATTGGAGATTCAGAAAAAAACCCATACAAAATGGAAAACCATTCAACAAGACCAGAGATTGTCCAAGCATTGCAAGGCAAAATAGGAACAAAAATCAGATATAGTTCAACAGTCAAAGAGAAGATGCTGTATGTTGCTATTCCAATTAAAGAAAATGATAAAATATTAGGAGTTGTCAGAACAAGTTCTTTTATTCCAGAGATTAAAAAGAGCCTTGGTACTGTTAATAAAAAGATTGCTTATTTAGCTATTGTATTGACCATCGTTGTTTTATTATTCTCAATTGTTTCATCACGCACTTTCACAAAACCAATAAAGGAGATAGCCAATGCAGCAGAAAAAATCAAAAATGGAGATTTTGCAACGAGAACATTTACAAAAAGAAAAGACGAGATAGGTAAACTTTCAAATGCAATAAATGAGATGGCACGTGGATTGCGGAGTTCATTTGACAGATTAACCGCAGAAAGAGAGGAACTTCAGGCAATTATATCATCAATGGTTGAAGGTTTAGTTGTTCTCAATAGGGAAGGAAAGATTGTTTTATCAAACAGGAATTTTTGGGATGTGGTAGGTGTTTCAGATGAGACACAACTACATAATAAACGATATTGGGAGGTATTACAAAATGTAGATATTGATAAATTGGTAAAATCTGTATCTCAAAGTGGTGAGCCCAAAACTCGTGAAATTCAACTTGGTGAAAAAGTTTATTTTGGGACTTGTGCGTTAGTTCCAGAAGATTCAGGGAAAAAGATAATAGTGGTCTTACATGATATAACCGAGCTTAAACAAGTAGAAAGGGTAAAGGCGGATTTTGTTGCCAATGTAGCCCATGAATTGAGAACGCCCCTTACTGCAATAAAAGGATTTGCAGAAACATTGGAGGAAGAGGCAGATGCCGGGCAAAAACGATTCCTGCAAATCATAAGGTCAAATACAGATAGATTGATTAACATAGTTTCAGACCTTCTTTTGCTTTCTAATCTTGAGACCCATCTCGGCATAGAAATAAAAGATGTTGATTTGGAAGTTATGATTAAAGATATTATCAAAATTTTTGAGAAGCAATTAAAAGATAAAGAATTGGATTTTGAATTAGATATACCAGAGAAGTATTCTCATATAAAAGCAGATCCGTTTCTGCTTGAGCAGATGTTTATAAACTTAATAGACAATGCGATAAAATATACTGAAGAAGGACAGATTGCTATAAAGATATCTCATCATGAATATGATATAAAGATTGAAGTCCAAGACACAGGGATAGGTATCCCCAAAGAGGATATATCAAGAATATTTGAGAGATTTTATGTGGTTGATAAGTCCCGTTCCAGAAAGTTGGGTGGAACAGGATTGGGACTTTCTATCGTAAAACACATTGTGCTTGCTCATAATGGAAAAATAGATGTTGAAAGTAAAGTAGGGGAAGGCTCAAAATTTATTATAACTATTCCTTATTATGGAGTAGGCGAGTCTCTCGCCTAATATAGCCGACGGAGTCGGCTACTACAAAATTCATTTCCAGATGAAACCTACATGTCCCGACAACAAATCGGGGACACAAAGAAGTATGAAAATGGTATTTAATTTAGAAGTTATTATATTTCTATTTCTTTATTCTTTGTGTTCTTTGCGTCTCTCCACCCTCCGCAGTTGCACTGCTACGGAGGACGGGTGCGGTGAGGTATTTTCAGATGAAAAAAGAAGAAATTATTAAAGAAAACCTTCCACTTATAAAAAGCATCGCAAATAAATATAAAGATTATGGTATTCCATTAGATGATTTAATTCAGGATGGACTTATTGGTCTGTGGGAATCTATTGAAAAATTTGACCCAAAGAAAGGGACTAAATTCTCTACTTATGCAACATATTGGATAAAAAAAAGAATATTAGAAGCATTGGAAAGAGAAAGAAAGACATCATTAAATGCTCTATCTCTGAACGAAAATATAAAAATCTCAAAGGTTGAAAATAAAACTACTACCGAAAACATCAAATATAATCAGCAAACATTTGCCAACCTTGAAGATTTTCCAGAACTTGAAAAAAAGGTTCTTACCTTACTTTATGGATTGGCTGATAATAATTCTTATGATTTAACTCAAATATCTAAAATCTTGGATTTGCCACGAGAACGTGTAAGGCAGATAAAAGAAAAAGGATTGAGGAGATTAAGAAGGATTCAACAACACAAATATAAGTCAGAATAGATTATTCATCATAGTTTATTTTTGGGGTTTCGCAGACAGCCCTCTGGTTTCTACTAGAGGGCTTTTATCTTAACACAAAATTAACACAATCCTTCTACGAAATTAATACTCTTGAAGTATAATTAAATAAAAATTCCGAAGAGAATCGGGAAAAGGAGTAAAGCATGAAAAAAAAGCAAAGTTGGTATTTACTCACACTATTGCTAATGTTCTTAACAAGTAGTATCGCAATTGCAGGCGAGACCAAACTGGAGATGTATCTCTGGAACAGGTATACTTATGAGAAAGATGAAACAAATACCTTCTCTTTAGAAAGAGGGTATTTCCGATTAAACCACACGTTCTCGGATGATATCAGTGGTAGATTTAATCTGGATTTCTTCTCAAGCGACAAAGATGAAGATGTTCATGGTGTTGGAGTGAAACTCAAATATGCATACCTTGATTTCAAAAATCTTATTCCTATTCCAGAAAGTAAATTCACATTTGGACTACTAAAGAACTACTTTGGAACTATCTATGATTGGACTTATGTTGTAATGGAGAAAGCACCTTCAGATAAGTATAAGTTCATAAGCTCTACTGATTATGGAATTGCTCTATATGGTTATATTCCGAATGGAATGGGAGAGTATGCACTGGCTGTTACTAATGGTGAAGGTTATAAAAAAGCAGGTGATAATGTAAATACAAGTCCGGCTTATCTTGCGAATCTTCGATTCATTCCAATTTCAGGGATTACTATTGGTGGTTCTTACTACACAAAGAAAAAGGGGACTGATAAAACAGATTATTCCGCTTATGCAGCGGTAGGGAGATTGGCATTCGGTCCTTTGGATATTCAATTTGAGTTTTTGTCAAAAGAGGATGATGGTACTGTTGGGCAAGGATTTATGATTATGCCAATTGTAAAATTAACAGATAAGTTTGAACTTGTTGCTCGTTATGATAACTGGGAGCCTAATACTGATGAGGATAATGACAAACAAACTCTTATAATTGGTGGGATTAACTACTATATTATGCGAAGAGCAAAAGGGAAACCAGCGGTGATGTTACAAGTTAATTATGAGAATACTTCTTACGAAGATTCCAGCAAAGATTCAAAAGATAAGTTTATAGCACAACTCCGCTGGGAATTTTCAACAAAACTGTAATTATGCCACAAAGACACAAAGGCACAAAGCGAAATATAAGTTTAAAATAATCTTAGTGACTTGGTGCCTTCGTGGCTATTTATTAAGGAGAAAAAATGAAAACAAAAAGTCTACTAATTGCAGGAATACTCCTGCTTATCACAACCCAGGTTTTTGCATTCCAATGGCCCTGGGCAAAGAAAAAGTCAAATACTCTTACCCTTACTGGTTCTACTACTGTATTACCAATAGCACAGAAGACAGCAGAGACATTTATGGATATCCATCCAGAAGCCAATATTTCTGTAAGAGGTGGTGGCTCTGGAGTTGGTATTGCAGCACTTATTGATGGCACATGTGATATTGCTGATGCTTCACGACCAATGAAAACAAAAGAATTAAAAAAAGCACGAGAAAAAGGCATTAATCCCGTAGAGACAATTGTTGCAAAAGATGGCATTGCTATAGTTGTGCATCCTGATAACACAGTAAAAGCACTTACTCTCTCTCAATTAAAAGATATTTATATTGGAAAAATAAGCAATTGGCGAGATGTGGGAGGAGAATCTGGAACTATTGTTGTGGTCTCAAGAGATGTTGCATCAGGCACTTTTGAGGTATTTAAAAAGTTAGTTTTAAAAGGTGATAAGGTCAGAGATGGTGCACTGATGCTTGCTTCAAACCAAGCAGTAGCAACAACTGTGTCACAAACTCCCGGTTCAATTGGCTACATAGGACTTGGATATCTTTCTGCTGATGTTAAAGCTCTAAGAATTGATAATGTCTTACCGAGTAATAAAACAGTAGTTTCTGGAGAATACAAACTCGCAAGGCCTCTTTTTATGTATACAAATGGAAAACCAAAAGGGCTGGTAAAAGACCT
>Ga0164318_10005856_pt1 | contig 11898 bp, 3 predicted proteins | sample GuaBasSedimGuay9_FD_113734 | JGI IMG/M metagenome (GOLD analysis project Ga0164318, IMG submission 113734) | Subseafloor sediment microbial communities from Guaymas Basin, Gulf of California, Mexico - Guay9, Core 4571-4, 0-3 cm | ecosystem: Environmental > Aquatic > Marine > Hydrothermal vents >... | reverse complement strand
ACCCTTATTAAACAGGCAATTAGCAGAACAAATAAACCAGTTAATATCTTGTAAAATTGACTTGTTTCCAAGCAGTCCTTCAAAAGTTGATGTTGCTTCAATTACAGGCCCAACAAGTGTAGATGATTGTGCTGCAGAAGAACCTCTTTATTTTGAAGATGTATTTTTAACAAATGGAGGACTTCATAGCAAACACCCAATACTGATGTTCAGAATGGCAAAAGATGATTATGACATAAACCAAACAACAATAACCTGCCCAATATATATAACAACAGAAATAAACAAAACAACAATAACAAAAGAACCTGAAAGAGAGAACATAAACATAACAATCAAGTTTTACAAAGAACCATTAGGAAACCTTTATGACAACTGGGAAAAACAAATAAAAGACAAACTAAAAGACATAGAAGACATAGCAAAATGGATAGGATATGCAAATGATGTAATAGAATTCTCACAAGGCCTTTGCGAGCTCAAACAAGTACTAGTTAATATGTTTGGAGCAATACAAACGTTTTTGAGCATATTTGGCTCAACAGCAGACGTGATGACATGGATACCAGGAGTAGGGCCTGCAATAAAAGAGGAATTCACAGCAACATGTGTTAGCGGAGATACTGCTGAAGAAGCAGGAGAAGCACTAATTGACGAAGCATTACAAGCATTTTGCGCAATAGCAAACTGCCAAGGAGTAACAGGAATACAAGGGGCAGGAAAATACCTGGGAGGAGGACTTCCATGGTGCACTGCAATAGAGGAATGGTTCCAAGGATTGACAGGTTATGGGTCTTTGCAAGCATTTGAAGATGCAGGAATTCCACTATCACCAGGAGCAATGCTGAACGTGAAAGATAGCTTAGTATGGAGCACAGCATGCCTGTGCTTACCAGGAATAATACACAATGTTCAAAAATATCTTGAAAACGAATGCCAATTCACAACCTGCCTGATAAACAGTTATAAAGAATGGGGAGTGCCAAGAAGCTTTTGCAGTGACCAATACGCATACCAACAATGCGCTTATGTAGTAGGAGAAATATGGAATGCAATACCTGCAAGCCAGTTTTTTGATATGATAAGCGACATGCTGGCAGAATGGATAGCAAACCCATTTACAGTAGTAGGAACAACAATAGGAATTATTTGTATAGCAGAATGCCCAGCAGTACCTAGCACAGGCCACACATTATGCGCAATACCAAGGGTAATGACCTTAGTGTCAGAAACAATAAACAGCATAATAGGAATGGTAGAAGCAGAAAACCTGTTTGGACCGCAAGTAGAAACCCACTGGTGCGACGACCTATTAAAAGAAGGCGGCATAAAAGATAAATGGGAGGAAAGCAAATCATGAAAAACTCAAAAATGAGTGATATTACTCAAAAATGGGTGAGTTTACTGATTCCTTTTTCAAACAATTACAGTTCAAGGTTTACAGCCAGCCAGCAAGAAAAAATAAGAAAAAATCTGGAGGAAAACTTATGAAGAAAACAATTGCTCTGCTAGTAATTGCATTGCTTTTAACAGGAGCAGTTATAGTTGGAGCAGAAGTAAGTGGACGGCCCAATGCAAAAAATTCAAAAACAAATACAAAAAGCAGTCAGTCCTCTGGCAAGACACCAGAACAACTAGCAGAAGAAGCAATAAAAGAAGCAAATAAAGCAATAGAAGAGGCAGAAAAAGCATTGGAGGAAAACAAACCAGAGATAGAAAAAGCAGTAAAAGCAGCAAAAAACAAAGACCTTGAAAAAAGGGCAAAAAATATTGAAAAAGAAGCAGAAGGAAATTTAAAATCTTTACAGAATGGTGTGAAAAAACTAAGCACAGAATTGCAAAATGCATTGAATGCTTTTAATAATAACAAAAACAAAGAAAATGCAAAAAAACTAATAGAAGCAGAAGAAAATTTAGAAAAAACAATAGAAGCACTTGAAAAAGCAAAAAGAGCTTACAAAGCTGCAGCAATCAAAGCTGCTGCTCTTAATCCTTCTGAAACTTTGTGGAAATATTTAACTGAGAATGCATGGGTTTTTTCAGCATTTGTATTAAAAGCATATCAGGAATACGGAAACTTCATGAGCTGGACATCAATATTCCCAGGACTAACAAGAAAAGACATAGAAGCAAGAAAAGATGAACTAAACCAAAAATTCTGCATAATAGGCGGAATAGGCAAGTGTTTCAAGAGTGCAATATGCGAGCACAAATTCAAAAAAAGAGCAGGCCAAGGAACCCTGATATCGCAAGACATAACAGGAGCACCAATAAATGTAGCACAAATAAATGGATACAAAGTAGGGCCAATAAAAATAAAAGGACTGCCAAGAACAACACTGATAGACTGGTTTGGTGAAACAGTAATGATTAAAGGTTTAATTTACAACTTCTCAGACCCAAACTTTGACCCAACAAAACTGCCTGAACAAGATTTGTACTTGTATCAAGTGCAATACACACTATCAAACCCTGAAAGTGTTCAAGAAAGAGGTTTTTACAAACCAGCATCAACAACACTAAAATACAACCTGAAATTCATAGGAGAAAGAACAGCAACATGGTGGCCAGAACCACAAAAACTAGCGGTAGGTAATTCAACTCAAGATAACATACTAAAATACAGCTTCAATAATTATGACAAAGTTTGTTTAACATTCAGTCCAAGCATAAGAGAAACAGGACTAGGCGGCCACAAAGTAAAATCAGAAATTTGTAACAAATTCGTAACATATGAAGGTCCTCCAACACTGATAACAGGACAACCTTCACAAGCAAATCCTGCCACACAAACATCAGGCCCTGGAGGAATGATATAATGACAAAAATACACATACCAAGAATACTGGGAATACTATTAGTGATTCTAACAGGATTAATGTTCTTAACAAAAACAAACATCATAGGAAACATAATGAAAGTGTTTGCCTTAACAAGCGGGCTAATCTTACTGTTTTCAAAAAAAACAACAACAAAAAAAGCATTCAAGCTGTTTACAGAATCATTCATAAACAAAAAACTCTTATTAACAACAATAATAGAAATCCTGTTCTGGATTATAACCCTTGGAATAATAACATTCAGCGGAATATTCCTAAAAAGCTTTGCAAAATCATTGAAATCAGCAATACCAACAAAAATAGAATTCCTAGGAGTCCTGCCAAATCTACTATCAGTACAAAAATACTTTTATCTCGCAATATCAATAATAATTTTCGGAGTCTTCCTATGGTTTTTAGCATACTCAACAACAAGAGCAATAAGCTGGGCAAAACTAAGAAACAAAAAAATAACAAAAAAATACTGGCTGAAATTCACTTTATTGAATTTCACTTGGTGGCTGTTATGGACTCCAATAATGATACTAATATTCAAAGGATTAAAGAAAGAAGCAGTACAAATAGTGTTCACAATAACAATCTTATTATACCTTTACCTCACGCCAATACTACACCACACATTCTTTAACATACACAAAACATGGGAAACAATCGCATACACACTGCTTTACTCAATAACAGAACTGCCAAAATTTTTAATACCATACTCATTTGCCTTCATAGTATTAATAATATTGTTTTTTGTAAACAAAGCAATGCCAACAAAAGCAATAGGCCTGCTAATACTAACATTTTTCATAAGCTGGCTAAGAAAATACTTAAATAAGTACATGGATGAAATAATAAGAATATAATCCAAAAAATCAAATAAAAAACAAAAAAATGAAAAAAAGGGGTCAAATAACAATCTTCATAATATTAGGCATAATAATACTGATAAGCATAGGAATAGCAGTATACTTCACAACAAAAGAAACAATAAAGCCAATCAAAAAAACACCAATAATAGCTGAAGAAGTCCAGCCAGTATATGATTATGTAGTAAACTGCATAAATGAAATAAGCAAAGACGGGCTAACATTGCTAGGACAGCAAGGAGGATACATAACAATACCAACAGCAATACAAAGAACACCAGACAGCTTTGTAGCAGCAGACCCGCGCGGAGTAGTCAAAACACCTTTATGGTATTATGAAGGAGAAGACAGAACACCGCCCCTGAATTTTATGGAAAGAGAACTAGCAGCATATATTAAAAAACGGCTTCCAGAATGCACAGGAAACTTTGAAGCATTCAAAGAACAATACAACATAACAGCATCAAAAGAAATAATACCTATTGTTACATTCACGAATGAGCATGTCCTGATAGAAACTATATGGCAATTGAAAATAAAAAGATTTGAAAGAACAACAACCTTAGACAGGTTCACGACATCACACAATGTAAGACTAAAACAAATGTGGGAAATGGCAAACAGAGCAATGAAAACAGAAAACAAACAACAATGGTTTGAAAACCTGACCATAGACCTTATGGCAATGAATAACAAAATACCGCTGAACGGAATGGAATTAAAATGCGGAATATCAAAATGGAAACTCAGCAATGTCAAATCAGAACTCAAAACAATGCTTGCTTTTTTCCTGCCGCAAATAAGAATCAAAAATACTTTAACACCACCCCCGCTAATGCCAGAAAAAGAATACGAAAAACTAAAGAAAAAAAGCAAAAGCATAACCAAAGATTTAATGGCAGGCAAAGAACCAAAATGGCCTGAAAACACACCAGACGACCTTTGGGAAGTAAACAGACTAACATGGGATATTGGAATGCCAGAAACAAGCCTGAAAACAACATTTTTGTATTATCCAAACTGGGAAGTTAGACTAGTAGGAAAACCACATGATGGAGGAACACTAAAATCAACACACGTAAAAGGAGCAAAAAGACTCCTAAACTTCCTATGCATAAACCAATGGCACTTTGTGTACGACGTAATTTACCCAGTAAAAATGACAATAAAAGACGAAACAGCATTCAACGGAGAAGGATACATGTTTAACATGGCATTTCCAGTAGTAATCCAAAACAACAAACCAAGCAGAAGCGTATTCGGATACAAACAATTCAGACCACCAGAATTTGGAACAGAATACTGCGATAAACTAGGCGAACAAATATATGATGTTAGAGCAATGGGATTCACAGAACACAGCCCAGTAGCAGAAGAACTTGAAAACGCAAACGTAACATTCACCTGCTTAAACAGGGAATGCTATCTGGGAACAACAAAGAGTGATGAAACAGGAGCAATAAGACTTACAGGGTATTTGCCGCAAGGATGCAGCAACCCATTACTAACAGTAAAAAAAGAAGGCTATTTGCCAGCACAAGCATACTACACGCCAGGAACAATGGAAATAATGATGACAAAACTGAAAAAAATAAACTATTCAATAGAAGTATACCCATATCAAAGCACAACAAAACAATGGCTCTTAGACCAAGTTTACACAAAACTTCCAAAAGATTACACAGCATCAATAAGCCTGCATTTAAGAAAATACGATTATGATCAAGTAAAAGAATATCCTGCTAATCTAGAAACAATTGGATTAGACTTTAAAAAAGAAAACACATTAGAAATAGCATATGAAACAGCACAATACGACTTAGATGTCATTTACCTGAAAAAAGACCTGATAGTAGGCGGGTATCACATAGAAAACCTGACAATAAACTTTGAAGACATTGCAGGCAAAAACGAAATGATAATAAAAATAATAGAATGGAATCCACTGCCAACAAAAGAACAAGAACAATCAGAAATGACCAACTTTATTTACGGCAAAGGAATGTTAGGCAATAAAACATACAACATCGCATTAAAACCTGAATTCAAATGAGAAAAAAAATCACAACAACAGCATTATTTATGATCTGGCTAGTAATAATGATGCCAATAGTGCATTCAATAAGCTTTGAACTGCAAGGAGCACCACCAACACCATCAAACTTCATAAGAGCAAGCATACCAAGATATTCAAAAACAACACCAATAAACATCATAGGAACCACAACACCAAGAGCAGAAGTCAGCTTATACGTGGACAACAACTTTGTTAAGAAGAAAACAGCAGACAACGACGGAAGCTTTGTATTCCTAAATGTGCAAATATCAAAAACAGGCACAAAAATAAAACTAGAATCAATATCAACAACAGGAGCAAAAGCAGAAGCAGAATACACAGTAACACTAGATGACATACCGCCTTCACTTGAAGTAACATTGCCAAACATAACAATAACGCCAACAATAACTGCAGAAATAATTGTTTCAGAACCAGTCAACCTGACTATAACAAAAACAAGAGCCAATGCTTCAAAACCAAAAAAAATAACTGGATTAAAGCAGACATATGTCTCTGAAACAGAAGTGAGCATAGAATGGAACAGACAAGAAAACATATCAGAATACCTTGTTTATAGAAATGGAAAAAGAATTGCTGCTACAACAGACAATTATTATGATGACACAACAACAGGTGCAAACAAAACATACAATTACCAAATAACAGCTGTAAGTGAAGAGTGCATTGAAAGCGACAAATCAGAAAGCTTGAGAGTGACAACACCTGCAGGAACTACACAAGAAAGACCAACACCAGAAGTGCAACCAACCTGTTATGAGCCTCCACAAAGAATAAATCTGAAAGAAGGAGTTTCAAGAATTCAAATTCAATTGTATCATGGTGCAAACAAGCTGGAATTTGAAGCAGAAGACAAGGCTGGATTAACAGCTTATGCAACAAAATCAGTTTATTATGATACAGGACCGCCAGTATTTATTGAGACAAACCTAGACGATATGGCAGTATCATACAGAAAGCACATAACAATCACAGGCAAAGTAAGCGAGCAGGCAGCAATAACAGTTTACGTGAATGATGAACCAGTAAAAACAAAACCAACTAATCCAGATGGAACATTCAGTATATCTGACATAGAGTTAAAAAGAAAATATGTCATGAATGTAACAGAAGAAACAGCAGCAAAAGAAGCAGGACTATCAACAGGAATAGCATGGAAAAACAAAATAAAACTAGAAGCAGTAGACATAGCAGGCCAAAAAACCACAACAGAAGCAACAATAGCATACGCAATATGCGGATACGGCACATGGTTTGACGTAGAATTCTCACAACCACTGCCAGACTACCTGACACCAAGACTATTATTAGAAGGACTGCAACAAGTAGGAGTATCTTACACATTCAAATACCACGGCAGCACAACAAAAGAAACAACAATAGATTGGGGCGGAGTAAAAGCCAAACTGTTAAAACTAAGCCCAGAATTTGCAAGCGAATACGACAACAACATAGCAATAATCAATAATGTGCCTGCAACACCAACAAGACCTGGTGAACTAGAAGGAGTAGGCTATATTCAAGTTATGTTTAAACCATTTGACCCGTTAAAAGACCAAACCAATGCAACAATACTGCAAAAAGAAATTGAAATAGCAAAACACAGAATGAACAAATGCGGAGACTTAAGCATGCCAGGAACAGGATGCATGAGACTATTCATAGAACTGGAAATACCATTCATAGAAAAAGAAACAAGACAAGTCTATGATTACACAGTAAAAAAAACAGTAGCAAAAACATTCACAAAAAGGCAAGTGCAAAAAACCTGCCTAGAATTGAATGTAATGATTCAGCCAAGAATACCGCCAAAAGCAGTCTTTGGAAACGATTTTTTGGATTTTACATTAGATACGCTTGACAGCGCGCTCAAGCTCATTGACGGCATACTCAAACCAATAGACTTCATAGGCAAACACCTGTTTTACGCATGCCTAATAGGAACAGCACTGATTTACATACCAATATTCTCTGAAAGACTTAACTGCCAGTTTAATGAATGGGTTGGAAAACTATCATCAAAAGGCCATTTCTCACCAGATGTAGCAAGAATTGGCAAGTGCAAAGAAGTTTATGAAAAAGACCCAACAGCACTAACAAAATGCAATTCATGCCAAACAGCAGTTGAAAATTTAAGAAAATGGAGATACTTTTACAGGCAAATATGCGACAGAGTAACATGTCCTTCAGCTCCTACCTTGCAAAGTTTTTTGAAACAAAAAAGCAGAGAAAAACTAACTGAATTCAAAGCAAAAGGAAAAACATACTACTCAGGAAGCGATTGCAAGAAATGGGTTCATGATACTTACTTAAATGAAAAGCCTAAATACTTTGAACAAAAAAAGCTTCAAAAAATATACCAAGACTATCTGAAGCACAGAACAGACAATGAAAAAACAACAGGAACAAACTGTTATGCTTTGCACCCTGCAACAGCAGAATGCTGCGGGTATGAATACATGAGAGAATGGGGAAGCGCGTGCGGAATAAGTGCATTAGGAGTTGGCATGGACACTTTTGATGAATTAAAAGAAAGTGTTTGCTTAGGAGTACATGCAACAGGACAAAACACATTCTTAGCAGGCTCAAAAGAAATAAAATGCAATAAGCTATTCAATGCGCAAGGAGGTTTTTGCTCGCCAAAAGGCGGAAAACCAGTAGAACCAATAAGAATAACATCCTTTTCACAAAAAAGAATAAATCAGCTGGGCTTGTTAGAGTTCACAAGAGAGAGAATATTGCATCTGTTCATAATACCGCGAGGAACAGAAATAAAAGGAGAAGAACTATACAAGTACAGTCTAGGATATGTTGCTGAAAAACTGAAATTTGAGAAATCAAACCAAACCAAATCCAAGGATAAAATTCATTTTTTAACAGCAGACATGGAAGCAGTAGAATTAGAAGATGTAAGCGATTACTTTGATAAAAAAGTTCTGGAAGCATACATGCAAAAAAAGACAGATCCTGAAGTGGCCAAAGAAATAAATGGATTAAGAGCAGAAATAGCAAAACAAGCAGGAATAAAAAAATCTGAACTGCCAAAAGCAAAAATAGAAGAAATTTATGATAAAGTCATAGATTTCACAGGAGCAGGAACACAAGAATATATTGTAAAACCAGGAGATGATTTCTTACGCTCAATACAATGCATATGCATACCAACAATACAAGAATACCTCAAACTAATCAAAAACATAGGTCTAGCAATAAAAAACTGCGTAAAAACAGTAAGAATGACAGGAGATGGTAGTGTTGGCTGGTGTCAGGCATTCTTGAGCAGATATGTGTGTGATTTAATCTACTTAGGACTGTCCTGTTTTGTGAACAAGTTCAGCGTAGGCAAAGGAGTGAAAGTGGATGTAGACACAGGATATGACATACTAGGAGCATTATCATCAGCAGGATCAGACCTGTCAAGCGAAGTATCAGGCAGATACGGAGAATCATCAATGTTCAAAGCAATATTCTCAGAAAAAAAGCTGGTGCACAGCATCTGCACTTATGCTTTCACAGGAGTCTGGAACCTAGACCCAACAGCAATATATGATGACTCATTAGAGAACATACCAATAGACAGTTTTGCATTAATAGCGCCTGCTGACAGAAGATTTGTAGGGCCAGTCTTAGCTCCAGAAAGAGGCCTAGTAACATGGCTTTACCATTTTGGCATAGGAATAGCAGCAGGAGCAGACCTTGACTTAGAACTAAAACTAAAATGCAGCGAAGGATACAAATGCGACCCAAAAGACGGGTTTGAACACGGCGAATGCGACTGCAACAAAATAGGAGAAAAAATAATAACAATAAAACCAGAAGGATTCAGAGACAAAATAAGCAAAGGAGAAGTTTATGAAGATGAAATATTCTACACAATGCAAGGAATGCCAGGAGACGGAGCAATTAGATATGATACTGCAATTTTATCATACAGGTACAAAAACGACAAAGGAGAACAAGTAGAAAAACAGGCAACAGCAGAAATAGACCTTGTAGGAGGAGTCCCAGGATTTTGCAAGTTCAACCCATTTGTTTTGAAATTCAGGTGCGAACTAGGAAGTCAAGGAACTATAACTGTTAGAAATTTGAAAGTAAAAATGTCAGATCCAAAGTATGAAATTCCAGGAACAAATGAAACAACAGCAATTCTAGGAACACCAATAAGCCTCTCAATAGACCTAACACAAGATTATCCAGCAAAAGTAGACCTGACAAAACTTAAATTTTTGAAATGGGAAATACAAAGAGCAAATCAGGAAATAATCGCAAGCAATGAAGGAAACCTGATAGAGCTGAAAACAGATGGTGATTATACAAAAACAATACCAATAGGAAAAGTAACAACAGAATGGTTCAAAAAACAAAAAACAAAAGAATACACAACAAACACTTGGGATAATTCTGTGAGAAGAGTAACACCCGGAGACAATATAATTAAGAAAATTAGTATTTCACCAGCAAACGCAAGATTCTTTGTGCTGGAATTTTACAAAATAGGAACACAAACAAACTATACTTTGTATGAAGCAACAAATAGCATAAGCACAACTGATAACGGGTTTAACAAAGTCAAAGAACTTATCAATGGCACTGCCAATGGCTTAATAGAGTATAAGCAAAAAGGAATAGACTTGAGAATAGAATATAATGTGCCTGATTTAGCCAGCGGACAAATAAAACAAATACACATAAAATACGAGCCAACATCAAAACAACAGAAGAGGGAATTCAAGGCAATAGTTACAATATATGACTCAGATAAGTTTGGACAACCCTCTGACATGCAAAGCTTAGACATGGTTACAGGACAATATGCAACAAAAGAAATAATATTTAAAGCAATGAATATTGATGAGAAAGAATTAGCGAATATTCAAAAAAAATCATCAAAACAACTAGAAAAACTGCCAGCTCACTTTAGAACCTTTGGAACACCTCCAAATGAAATACTAACATTTGATAATGCATTCATACCATATGAAACACTTTACAATAATGCAGAAGCAGAAGAGAAACATAACATCTCTCAAATAAAAGCAGTACTAACAATCCGAGATCCAGAAGGAAATGAATACAGTTATGACATAACTAACTGGATAAAAGAAGAAAACAAAGGAATTAAAATAATAACGCATGAGACAGGAAAAGCTCCAAAAGGCTTACCTCTAGATGAATTAGCTGATGTAATAGATATCGCACAAAGATTGACAATGCAAATACAAATAAACTTCACGCACAAAGGTGAAGATTTTGCAAACATAAAAAAAGGACAAAAAATAACTTATACAACCCCAAAAATACCCTTTGAAATAACAGAAGTAGAAATAAGCTGTCCTGAAGGAATAAAGCCAGAAGGCTTCTATACATGTTTACAAGAACCAGTAAAAGGAGTTGGTTTTGAAACAGCTTATCCTGCAGTAGGAGAATATGTTTGCACTAATACAGATGAAACCTGTTATTTTGTATCAAATGATAAGATTTGCCCTGAAAAAATAATAGGAGATTCAGAATATGCCTGCCTTGATCCAAGAACAGCAAAACTTCCATGGAAATTAACAAAAGGAATCTGCATAGAGACAAATAAAATAAACTTTGATAAAAAATGTTATAAGAGAAATATATCAAATAAGTGTGCAGGGCATTTTGGAGGATTTGATCTAATCTGCAAGGCAACATGCGCAGGATCTGGTTATGAAAACTACTTTAAAATACCCTGGCGTGAGATCCAAGAAAAACATTGCGATACAGGAGAATGTTGCGGAGTGCCTAATTTCACAATAACAATTGACGGCTTTAAAGGAGAATTATTTACTTTTTTCCCAATAACACTCTCAAGCAATCTAATTCCAGAAAATTTAACAGGAAACAACTTCTTCAACACATTTATTATAGCTAAAAACTACTTAACTAATGATATTAAAGATTTATATCCAACATTAGGAACAATTAAAAAAACTAGAAATGGATTCACTGCTGAACTAACATCAGCAAAAACAGGCTTTAAAAACTTTGATCTATGGGTAGTTATTGAGAACCCATTCAGAAGAATTCCTTCAAATTTAGTAAGAATAAAAACTGATGAAAAAATATATTTAGGTGAAACAATAACTGTAACAAAAGGGTT
>Ga0164318_10005855_pt1 | contig 11898 bp, 7 predicted proteins | sample GuaBasSedimGuay9_FD_113734 | JGI IMG/M metagenome (GOLD analysis project Ga0164318, IMG submission 113734) | Subseafloor sediment microbial communities from Guaymas Basin, Gulf of California, Mexico - Guay9, Core 4571-4, 0-3 cm | ecosystem: Environmental > Aquatic > Marine > Hydrothermal vents >... | reverse complement strand
GTCCGCATTAACAGATATTATCTTGGGAGGCTTGGAATCATCATCATAACCATAGAACATAGTTACGTTCTCTACTACATATGTCTTATTTCCGATGATATAGCTCACATTGGCATCCACCACAACTAAGCCTTCATCGGCAAAACATCCATTAAGAACTATTTCTATCTCCTCATTCACACCAATTCTGTCAATCTCAAATATTGTTTTGTTAAGCTCCATATTCTCAGTCTTCACCCTTAAAACCACATCTTCAGCAACATCCTCAGCATTGTTCTTAATTCTAAGCGTAACATTCCTAAATTGTGCATCTGAAATCCTATCTAGTGTTGGCATAATTAGATTTAGAGTCCTAGGCTTTCTAAGAGGCTTCGTCGATACTATGGCGACACTATCCAGCATTGGTCCATCAGCCCTATAAACCTTCTCTATGATAAGCCTATATGTCCCAGACACATTGGCTTGAAAGCCTATTTTGATCACATTATTTGTCGATTCCTTATGATCATATACTACATGTCCATTAGGATCAATTATACAAACCCTAAAAACACCTATTTTGTAAAAGGAAAGCAGATTATTTGGAACACGCCACCAAACCATACCCAATGAGAAACTCTCCCCACTTAGCATGTCAAACTCATAAATAATCCTGTTTCCAGAACTCACATTTAAAACAACAACATTGTCTATTACTTGGAGAGCATTCCTAAGGTTCAGATATCCAAACCCATAGCGATTATTTGGAGGATTATCGCCCCAGAAATCAGCAGATAATATTATCACAGCCTTTGTTGCCAACGCTAAACTCCCAATCTCTGGCTTTTCATTTGAAAGATAACTATATATCAGTGCTGCCGCGCCAGAAACAATCGGTGTAGCAAAACTAGTCCCAGACCCCGTCGTCAGTGCACCTCCAACAGTATACGTCGTTATTCCAACTCCCGGAGCAACCACGTCTGGTTTAATCCTACCATCCTCTGTCGGCCCAACACAGCTTCCAGACCATAGGCTATCATCTGACCTATCAACAGTATTTTTATCATCCATAGCTCCAGTAGCTATCCCATTGAACGCATCTGCAGGTATGTTGACCCCGCCATATCCGCCTTCGACATTTCCAACAGCAATCACAGCCACAGCATCGTATAGATACGCTAATTGATCAATAAGTCTTGTTATTATTGATGAACCATCAGGTATCAGTCCAGCAGCGGCATTTTTGGGGGCACCAATACTCAGGTTTATTATTTCTGCTGTGTCTCCTGCTTGGATCAGAGCCCACTCAATAGCAGCCATAACATCATCCAGTATTCCCTCTCCATTGCGGTTCAAAGCTTTGGCATTTATTAAGTTAACACCATACGCTATACCCCTATATTTCTGATCTCTACTCGCAACAATATGAGCAACTTTCGTTCCATGACCATTAAAATCGGATGTTGTGGGCTCCCCAGTTGTGAAAGACTTAGCATCAATTATTTTCCCCGAGATGTAGGATGTCTCCGAGATACCAGTATCAACAATGGCAACTTCTATGCCCTTAATAAGATCATCATACTCAGATCCGTTCCAGCCCAGAGACCAGAAGTCTGGAGCATAAACAGCCTTCGCAGCGACATCCATTGAGACCCTTACTTTGAATACAGGGATTATGTATCTTACTATATCACTTCTTCTTAGCTTATCAAGCTTATCTGCGGGAACACAAGCACTAACAGCCCCTATCGATGCGATCCTATAAATTATAGTCCCTCCAAGTGATCTCAGTTCCGCAAGTAAATCGTTGAATGCGCTCTCATAAGCACTGAAAATCTTCGAGTATAATGCTTTCCTAGCAATATCAAGCTCTCTTTCTGTTTTGGAACCCCAGATACTCATCATAGCTTCTTGGATTATGTGTGGAATGCTCCTTCTCTCCTTTAGAAATATTAGGACCCTCACCAAAGAAGATTTCCTCTTATCACCAAAGCCCCAATTGAGTCGGTTTGTTAGAGGCACCATAAGTATAAGTACTAGGAGGAGAGCTTTAATTGTTTTCATAGACATTCTCACACATCCCCATGATATTGAGAATATCCCAATAAAAAACCAAAAAGATAGAAATAAACAGGTTATGAGGCAACATTAGAGTTTTTTAATAATGATTAAAGCTACCCCTTCTGAGCGATGATGAACCCGCGAAGGTATGATTCCAATAACCTAAACTGTGGAGACATCCCGTATAAGTATAACTTCAACTTCTTTCCCTTCCTCGATACCTTCAGAGCCTTCTGGAACTTCTACGATCCCATCACTCATTACCACTGATGATAGTACCCCCGAACCTGCGATCATTATCGGTTCCGCAACTGTCATACTGTTTTTTCTTATGAGTTTCACCCTGACATATGTTCTTATACCTGGCTTTGACCAGATTCGCCTACCCAGAGCAGCTCTTATTGTACTATGTCTAAATCTTCCCCTAATACTACTGATCCTCTCAATAGCTCCTAGCAGTATTGTTCTCACCGCGATGAATGTCGCGACTGGCAGACCAGGTAGACCTAATATTGGTAGCCTACCTATCTTACCTGCGCATATTGGCTTTCCCGGCTCAATAGCAACTCCATGAAAGATTAGTTCTCCGTATTTTCTGATTATGTGTGGTATTAGATCATGTTTTCCTACGCTTGTCCCACCCACAGTTATCAGCATATCTATCTGTGTTTGGGCTAACTGTATTTTTTTAAGAATCTCCTGCTCAGAATCTGGAGATATTCCGAAGTCTATCACCTCAGCTCCAAGTTTCTTAGAATACCCAATTACTATCTCTCTGCTATACTCTAATATTTTTCCTGGTCCTAGCTCCTCGGGGTCATCTACAAGCTCGCTTCCACACGCCATAACAGCTATTCTGGGTCTCCGGAGAACTTCGACATATCTCATGCCTAGAGCTTTCATAATTGCGATATCTTCGGGGGCAATTAGTCTTCCTGCCCGAAGAACCTTGGTTCCTTTACTGATATCTTCGCCTCTTCTAGATATGTTATCACCCGGAGCAAACGATTTTCTAACAAATATTTCGTCATCAACAACATCTACATACTCAATAGGAACAACAACGTCCGCACCTATAGGTATTTTCGATCCAGTATGCACGTACACTGCTTCCCCCACAGATACTTTTCCTTCGAATGGTTTTCCTATTTCCGAAATACCAATAACCCTAAGAACCTTAGGATTTTCGGGATCCGCATCATAGATATCCTCAGCCCTAGCGGCATAACCATCCATAGCAGCTCTATCGAACGGAGGAATATCCGCCTCTGCTACCACATCTCTCGCTAAAACCCTATCTAGGGATTCCCTAATGTGTATTTTCTCGGTTTCTTTGATGGGTTCTAGAATCCCAACAAACCTATTGATAGCTTCATCTAGCCTGATAAGCTTTCTAAATCCATGCATCGCTGATTACCACCAATCCTAGGAAAACATCAAATTGAGAGTACTAGAAATCCTTAAGTTACTTGATTTTTTAACTTAATTTCGCTCAAAAAGCTCTTTATTAGAAGCTACATCGCTACAATTATTTTAGATTGAAATATACGGCGAGATCATCTATATATTTGGCGAGTTCTTTTCTTATGGGTCCCTCCAACATCACTTCTTTCCCTTCAAGCCCATCCTTAATATCCCTTATGCCCCCTAGGATCCCGCTTGGGTTATATCCTCCCTCCAGCGCCATTACTATTCTGTATTCCCTGATATGCTTGAAGATGTTTCTCCAGACTCTTACCAGTGCCCAGTCTCCTAGCAGGTCTTTCTGATGACCATCAAACCCCATCGATATTATTATGATATCTGGATTTCTATTCTCTACTATGGGAATCACTAGTTTCTCGAAGATATAGAAGTACTCTAAGTCGTTGATCCATCCGAAGGGTAGTGGAATATTATATATGCGGCCCTCATCCCTCTCAACATAATGTCCGGTCCCAGGATATACACCGTATCGATGTATCGAAACAAAAACTGCTTCTTCGGGAAGAAGATTTTGAGTTCCATTTCCATGATGATAATCTAAATCCAATACAAGGACATCCAAACCATCATCAACTGCAAGCCTAGTAAGAATTGCGACATTGTTAAAGATACAGAACCCTCCCGGCTTATGTTTATCGGCATGATGACCTGGGGGCCTTGTAAGTGCAAAGACATGTTTGTTTCTAAGCTCATATGCTTTGATAAGCAGATTAGCGCTCAGAACGGCCGCGCGGTATGTGCCATGGACAAGATATGTGTCTGGGTCTAAGAAAATTACGGTTTCTGTTTTTTCGCTGAGCTTCTTTATCTCCTCAACATATTCTGGTGAGTGGACACGGCTTATTATATTCTCATCGAATTCTGGTTCGACTTCAATGAAGTTGGAGACCTCCCTAAGTCTATCCTTTATACTCTCTATCCTCGACGCATTTTCTGGATGTTGCGGATAGTCGTGGAGTAGATGCTCCTTGAAATAGAGAACAATCATCTTCTCTCCACGCCTATAATAATCCGAGACCTCTACAGATTTGAGAGCTATATTTAGTGTACCACAAAACTTCCTCTGAGGCTTCGCCGAATCTATCTATTAGCTGTCCTGCTTTTCCCTCTAGCCTATACTTCCTTAATGCGTTTACTGATATATCTAGTATCTCTTTTGCCACCTCTCTATATCCCTCTAAATTGTGCTTATCAAAGACCCTAAGAAGTATTTCTAGGATATCCTCACTCATGATAGCTAGTTCATAATCATACTTTCCCTTTGGCACCAAACCAATAAGCCTCTTAAGAAACCTTGGTTTTGTTACTCTTCGGAGTTCAGATAGGCTGCTTTCGAGCTCTGATTCGTATTTCCTCAGATAGTCCTCTATTCCGCCCAGCTTCGTGTAGAGGTATACCCAATCAATTATCTTTGTTCTTTCAAATATGTTTTCTATGAGATTACTTATAATATCAGAATACTTGCTGAAAAATTCTCCTAGTTTCATACTGAACTCTGGCTCACGCATAAGTGTGTTTCCTAAGAATAAGAATGCTCGCAGAAGAGCTTTATCATCATCGAAGCTAAAATATTTAATAGCTTCTCGGAAAACTTCTAGGTATTCATTAGGCGCTACCTCTTCCAGCATAGGTCCTATCTCCGTTCTAATAAGTTTTGAGAATATACCCTCTGGAAGCCCAACAACTATTTTCTCTAAGAGGCTCATTGGCGGTGCTATTAAGCCATATATCGTGCTTGCCAGGATTCCCATACTAACTCCAAAAAGTTCTGCATCTCTATCTTCTAGTTTTAGAGCTATAGCACATACATGCAGATAATAACTATTAAATGCGTGTTTCGGAGCCTCTTCAGGAGTTCCTGAGCTTCTCTCAAAATACTTCGCCCATCCCTCTTCGGCAACTTTAGATGAAGAATCAAAGGATCTAGCTATCTCAAATATTCTATTTTTAGCACTATCTGGGAATCTCTCTGATAGAGATTTCCCTACCCCCTCGATTATTTCTCCATAATCCACCTTACTTTCGTCCGATACGTATTGTCGGAGAATTTTTCTCATCTTGCTCTCTAGGTAGCTATCGACGAACCCGCTAGGGGAGGGAATGGAGCAATCATCATCGATCTCACGCGCTATAACTTTGAGAAAAGCATCTATATACTCCTCAGCTGTATAGCTAATAGCAAATACAATGTAGTTTTTCTTAGTCTTCGTCATTACGAGCTTATTTCTTCTGAAATCACTATTATTAACTTCTTCCTCCCCAAGGGCCTCTGCAATAGCGTGCACAGCGCTTAGAAGACTCGATATTAGGACACTAACATCAGACTCCTTAATAAACGACTCGTATGCTACTGAAACACTATCACCAGTTAGAATCTCTATAAGCCTCATCACCACACAACACCTAAGAAATGTAGAAATATCTAAATCAAAATATTAGCTCAACAACACAACATCAAAACGGCTAGGCTTCCTCTAACCACCAAAGTTATAGGGAACCTTAAGCTACCATATGTTGTTAGTATGCAGATGAAATATGATGTTGCTAGTAATATTTGTGTTAAAAGATATTACCTTAGCACTAGACAATTGTTGGATTAATTAGATATTGATGCCCAATACGGTAGCTAGCAGTATTAGCAAAGCAGAATAATGAAGTACTATTACTATTGTTAGTGAACTTTTGAGAGGAAGACGTGCCACTATACTTACGGCTGATATGCAGAGGAGAAGCCCTACGATCTGTGCAGTTATATGAAATATGAATATCAGTAGTTGATTAGCGGAGCAAAGAATTATCGGATATAGATTGATAATTATGTACGCTGGTGCGGACTTAACTAATAGTTCAAATATCCCTACCCGGCGCCTAAACAGAGCTCTTATTAGTATCTTCTCAACAGCACTACAGCATATAAAATTCGTTAAAATTATCGGCGGTGCAAACAAAGCAGATATTTTCATTGGTATGGGAACTATAAAAAGCAGTACTGTATCGGAGTATAGTATCCAAAAAAAGCTTGTTATGGTAAGTATCGCTATAAATAAATATGCTATGGGGCCCTCGATATATTCTAAGTATGTTCTCGGTGTCAAGAGTTTTTGTATAGCCGTTTTGTCCTCTGGTATGAAGAAGTCTGATATAAGAAACTCATATACTTTCTCGCCTTTGGGCGTTAATCTATACATCCGTCTATCGTCTTGCTCAATGAGATCCCCGAGAAGTCTTAGATGGTGATATAGTGCTCCAGCTTTGGGGACGATCTTGATCAAATCCTTGTAGCTTGCTGCTCCTTTCTCAGCAATAAACATAAGTATTTTTCGGCGGATGGGATTACTTAGAACTTTGAAGACATCAATCTCCTCCTCGGACATTTATTGGAAAACCTCCACAACTACTATTTAGTAACGGTATAAAATGTTACTGAACAGAGACAAATAGCTATTACTTACCTCAGAAAAAGAGAAAATAAAAAAGAAGAAATTAAATAGAGACTATGCCTAATATTTGTTCCTTCTGGACATCTTCACATAGACTACGACGATGACTCCTGCAATAAGGGTTAGTAGTATTAGCATGCCCCAGCGAATTCCTCCACCGCCTTCTTCTCCTCCACCAGTAGGTGTTATTGTTAGTATGACTAGATTTGTGAATGTTGATAGTGCGTTGCCTCCTTCTTGCATTGTTCTGAGTACCTTGTTTGATATTACTAGTAGGCGTGCTCCTCCTTCATGATTAGTTTTGTTTCCTTCGTGCTCCATCTCCTCCCTAGAGTCTATGTCCTCCATGTGTGACTCTTCATCTGAGATTTGATCTGGTTCGAATCTGCCGAAGTTGTATTCGATAAGCGTTGGTCTTATAACCATCTCACCACTATAGTTTGCTACAACCTTAACTGTGATCTTAACCCTGATTGTTTCTTCAGCTTTGATGGGTATCCATGGTGAGACTATTACGAGAACTCCGAGATCCTCCTTCACCTCGACATATACATCAACAGCCCTTCCATTTATCTCCACTGAGATGACACCATTATTGCCAACACTCGTATTTATGTAGTCTGTTAATAGGAACTCATAGAATCTTATCTTCGTATCCGTGTCGCCCTCATTTGTAATGTTGATTGATATCGTGAGCTCACCAGTTGTATTGTCGTATGTTGCCAATTTCTCAATGTTGAGCTCAACGTGCGGATATGGGAATTCCCTCCTTAAGAGCCATCTCTGAATAATCCAGGGCATTGGTGGAATATAAATCATATAGCTATTCGTGGTGAAGCCAAGCGTCAGATTTCCTTCGGGAGTTTCTACGGTGAATTCGACATATCCAAATACTGCCCAGACGCCAGCTCTAAGCCTTCTGTCGAAGCTTAGACTAAATGTGTGTACGGTCTCGTTATCTTCTCCTCTAATAATGTTCAGCTCATCTAGAGTAGCTTCTGCGACTTCATTTAGCTCAAGTCTTGAGACAATACTAGCTGGTTTGGACAAGAATAGTTTTGCCTTGATATCGAAGAACCTATCGATTTCGATTTCTGGGTTCTCTCCAGCAAAGACAGCAAGTGTTAAGTTGAAGTTGAACCTGTAGAGAAGATCTTTTTCGTCGATTGGCTCTACTCCCGTCGGAATCAAGCCAGCTATTGTTCCTAGAGCTGCTCCTGGAGACACAACAAATCCATTAGCAATCACAAAGTAGTCTTTTCCTTCAATATCCTCATATGTTACTATTGGGCCCATCCAGAACGATAACGCAACAGCTAACGTGCCAAATCTCTCTCCAATTATTCCGGGTATCAATAGGACACTGAAATTCAATAGGACTGTTTCGTTTGGTCCTATTCTATCAACAGTTGTTACGAATGCGTCCATATACGCATCGCCGATCTTCGTGTTATACTCTATTGTCCAGTTAGCACCAGATATAAATTCGCTGATGTTCTCGCCGAAATGAAATGCCATTGCATTTAAGACCCTTCTAAAGTCACCTACTAGTGGTAAAGCTACTCTAATATTTAAGGCATCTCCCTCACCTAGGTTCGCTATTGCTACTGTAAATGTCACATTTAGGGCGGGCCACGTCTCCAGAAAGTGCTGATATGTTGTTCCAGTTATATCTAATATGAAGAACATGCTTGTCATTATTGGCATCGTCTCCAGTTCTGCTGTGAAGTTGAATGCCTGCATGTATATGACTATATCATCAAACGTTCTGCTGAAGTTCTCCGCTTTGAGCAGGTATATGAATCTTCCTGAGAATTCGTATAGTGGGTTGTCTGGTATTGTTGATCTGTTCTCATCAACTTCTAATGGTAGGTATGAGTGGACTGTGAGGATACTATAGTTTGCTGTGGGGTTTGGCTCTATTACCGCCGTTGTCCCCAGATCTAGGGCTTCTTTTACTGAGAATTTGAACCATTCGCCTTCCTCTGTTATTGCGTCTGGAACCATAGTTGCAAGGATGAGTATTGGGACGAATTCTTCGGTGTTGTTATCTTCGTCGACGTCATAATAATCTCTAAATAGTGTTAGTGCTGCTCTGGTGTATACTTCCTCATTCATATTTGCCTGTACTATTGATGAATATGCGAAGCTTGTTAGACCTTCTGTGGGGAATTTTGATATAATCTCATTGTTCATGAATTCTATTGTGCCGCTTAGGTTTAATTGGGCCGTGAATAGAAAGGCCGATCTATGCTCGTCGCCAAATGACCAGAGTGGATAGAATGTTATGTTTAGCGAATCTCCAACTTTATCGGCTAGACTCTTTGCGAGTGGTGTTGCCTCCGACTCGGATTTGTTATAATGCAGTATTAATGTTATCGTTGGTGGTATCTCTGGGCAGATATCATGGTGATAGTAGAGCCACCACCTATGTCCAATACCACCAGCTATTCTCATCGCTACTAATCCGTCGAACTCGGGCCAGCTTGGATCTACTGGTACTTCGATGTGGCCTCCTGCAGCCAATAGTACCATAGCAACATGTCCAGCCTTACCTATATAGAAGTTAGCTGCCTCCGCATATACATTTATGTCTGTTGTCGTTGTGACTTTTGTGGATATGTTGTGTGTGCTTTCTATACTATACATGCTATTAACTAAGACGATAGGGCTCATCAATATTAGCAGGGCTACTATGACTGCTTCCTTCCTCATATAACCCACCTAGTTTTGTTTTCTAATGTAGAAAGAACACAATTTCGTGGTTATAAGTTCTTCTACTCAAATATGCTTTAGGAGACAAACTCAAGAAGTTTTTTGCTGACTACTAAGATTTGTAGTTAGTTTTATTCAACAGAACTCCTATCCAGGGGGAAGAGATAAGCTTATTGCTCAGATTTAAGAGGGGGGCTGTTCTGTATTTAGGTATTATCTATATCTCATCGGTGGTCGTGTTGGGTGATTGGATGACTATTCGACTACGATTTCTTCTTTTTTGGATTCTCCTAGGAGAGCTGCAATCAGTATGAGTATCAGATATGTTAGTGTGCCGAGTATTGCTATGTCACTGTTGTAGGCAAGAGATCCTAGTATGTATACTGCAGGCACTAATATCAAGGCAATTATTGTGTCAGGATGCTTTATGATTATGTTACTTGTTAGAAAACCAAGATCGCTGATTGAGGGAAAACCGCAGACAGCAATGGATATGATCATCCAAGCAAGAAGCAATGCTCCTTCACTATGACCATATTCAAGGGATAGTATGAGAAGTCCTTTTAGGAGTATAAGAATTGGTAGCGATACTATGAGTGGCGAAATAGCCACCAAGCCTAGTCTCCAAGTACTAAGCTTATATGTGTCTGCCGATGTAAACAATCCAGCTCCGAAGCTCTCTCCAATGGGGCTGATCCTAAGAGCTGTATATGGTTTTATTCCTAAGAGTCGGGATAGTAAATAGTGTGAAGCAATATGGATGAGGACTCCGGGGAAAAGAAGCAACCCTATGAATTTAGACATGCCGCTCCAGCTGTACTGTATGATCAGATATACTATCCATGCTAATATAAGGAAACCTATGTTGAGCGAAATAGATATCATAAATGAGGATATAGATCTTAGCCAAAGTCCCAAACCAATTCACCAATAGTGAATATAGCGGAAAACTTTAGAAAACTTTCTATAGATTCTCAATAATATCTACTTATTCTCTTAGCAGAGGAGTAGTAAAGCGCATCAAGAGACTAGCACCGACAGATAATCTTTATCCCTCTCAAACTAACCATAAGTACTGCCCTTCATAATCGATGGTTATGCTGAGGTCTCCACACATATTTAAAAAACTTAGTAGCTTGTCCTTTTCTATTTTTCCATAGCTCTCTTGTTCACAGTTTATACTCGTTTTATTTCCTATCCTCATTCTAGGTTGTATTTGTTAAAAATAAATTATTGGAAGATTTTCTGGGTTCATTGCTGTGATTTTCATGGCTAAGGAACCAACAATCCATGAGCTTAGGCTTTCTAAGCATACGTTAAATGCTTTGGAATCCGCTGGGATATACTACATTAAGGATTTACTTCTTTATAGTCCAACGAGACTTGCTGAGATTACTGGTCTCTCTAAGGAGACATGCGAGAAAGTTCTGGATAAGGCAATAGAGTTTCTGGATCGATATAGGAAGAAGTTTTTAACGCTCGAAGAATTGGAGAAAGTTGAGGAGAAGAAGATATTTATGTCGACAGGAGCACATAGCCTTAATAGGCTTCTACATGGAGGATGGTGTGTTGGGGAGGTAACAGAACTTGCAGGACCCTATGCCTCGGGTAAGAGCCAAGCGTGTTTTACCGCATTGGCAACAGTCTTCCTTCCAATGATGAGCCAAAAGGAGATTCAAGAGATTTTATACGGTGGCGAGGAGACTAGAAGCTCGGAAAGAAAAGATGTTCATTGGGGTCTTAACGATGGAGATATATCAGCTGTGATAATTGATTCTGAGAGAACATTCTCTATTCAGAGATTTAGGAAGATTCTCGGAAGATTCGGGCTTAACGAGAAGGAAATTATGAAGAAAGTTATTATTAGCAGACCAGAGAATGCTTGGGATCAGAAGAGGATTATTGAGAGTCTTGTTGGTGTTGTGAGGGAGAACAATGTTAAGTTGGTGGTTGTTGATAGCCTCACAAAGCTTCCTAGAGCCGATTTTTCTGGGCAAGGAGAGCTTTATACTAGGCAAAGACTCATATTGGATATGGTGGAGAAGCTTAGGAGGATAGCCATAAACTATAGAGTTGTCGTTATTGTGACAAACCAGGTTGTGGCTACTCCAGGAGTGTTGTATGGTCGTGGATATAAACCTATAGGGGGACATGTATTAGCGCACACCGTTGATACACGCTTACTTCTCACACGAGCTACTGATCCATATAGAAAAGT
>Ga0164318_10005854_pt1 | contig 11898 bp, 13 predicted proteins | sample GuaBasSedimGuay9_FD_113734 | JGI IMG/M metagenome (GOLD analysis project Ga0164318, IMG submission 113734) | Subseafloor sediment microbial communities from Guaymas Basin, Gulf of California, Mexico - Guay9, Core 4571-4, 0-3 cm | ecosystem: Environmental > Aquatic > Marine > Hydrothermal vents... | reverse complement strand
AAGAAACAACCTCTGTGGTGTTTATTCTCTTTGTCGTTTTGTCTTAAAAACTTCGCGTTCTTCCTGTCTTCGCGGTGAAAATAGGTCGTTTTTCACATTTCAAGACTTTTACAGAGTCTTCAGAAGTTTAAACTTTCACACTGCCCTAATCAAAAACTGCTACAATCTCTTTTTATCTGCCAGAAAACCAATCCTTATGCTAAAAAAAACAATTCCGCTCTTAACTACCCTATCCCTTCTTCTCGTCTCCTGCGGGAGCCTTAATCCGCCCCCCTTATGGGGAGAATATAGCACGCCCACCGCCGAGGGGGCTATGCCTGTGCAAGCGGTGCAAGTTCCCGCTATCTCATCGCCGAGCGCAACATCAGTTATTATCCCGACCGAAAAGGACGTAGTTGAAACACTCGCCCCCGTCCAAATAACCGAAACTGTGCCTGCCACTCTCACCCCAATCCCCGAAACCAAAATTCCTTCTGGCACGAAAGAATCGACTATTTTATATTATTCGCAATCGGGCGATTATCTCGAAGCTCTTGCCTCGCATTTCGGCGTAGAGGTCGCAGAAATCACTGCAACGGAAGAACTCCCCGATGAGCGTACTTTGCTTGATCCCAACACCCTGCTCGTTATTCCGGATAAACTCGGAGAAACAACATCCAACGAGAAAATTTTCCCCGATAGTGAAATCGTTTTTTCTGCTACTAGCAGCGATTTTGACGTTGAACTTTATGTCTCCGAAGCAGGCGGATATCTCAACGAGTACGAAGAATATCTCGGTTCCACAGGCTGGACGAGCGGCGCAGAGGGAATTGAACGTCTTGCCCTCGAAAATTCGACTAATCCACGCTTGTTGGCTGCGTTAATTGAGTACGAATCGGGCTGGGTGCAGGGGCAACCTAGCAATCTCTCGGAAACAGATTACCCCCTCAACTATATAGATTTCAGAAAACGCGGCTTATTCCGTCAAATGATGCGCGCCGTGCAGGATTTAGCAATCGGCTACTACGGCTGGCGAGATGGATCGCTCACCGAACTTACTTTTCCCGATGGAACAACCATGCGGATCGCCCCTGACCTGAATGCTGGTTCCGTTGCCATACAGTATTATTTCGCCCAAAAACTGGATCCCGAACGCTGGGCGCAAACCGTAGATCCGCGCGCTGGTTTCCCCGCACGCTACACCGAAATGTTCGGTGACCCCTGGGCACGCGCCCATCGCGTTGAGCCGCTTTTTCCGGCGGGACTAACCCAACCAAAATTAGAACTCCCCTTTGAGCCGGGATTGCAATGGGCGTATACGGGCGGACCCCATTCCGCTTGGGAGCATGAAGGTGCCTTCGCCGCATTAGATTTTGCCCCAAACGAAACCAGCGGGTGCGCCGAAACCAATCGCTGGGTAGTCGCCTCTGCCCCAGGACTGGTCGTCCGCTCTGATCACGGCGTTGTCATGCTAGACCTCGACGGAGACGGGAGAGAGGAGACCGGCTGGTCTTTGCTCTACCTTCATATCGCCACCGAAGGGCGTGTCCCTCTCGGCACTTGGCTCGAAACCGATGACCGAATCGGGAAACCCTCCTGCGAAGGCGGCGTGGCGACCGGCACCCATCTCCACTTTGCGCGTAAATATAACGGCGAGTGGATTTTGGCAGACGGCGCGCTCCCCTTCGACCTCGATGGCTGGATCGCACATCAAGGCGATGAGCCTTATTTAGGCACATTAACACGCGGCGATGAAACTGTCACTGCCAGCGTGGTGGGAGATTTTGTTTCGATTATCTTTCGCGATTTGCCCGAAGATGAAGAAGAAAACCCTTAAAATAATGCCTATGCTAAAAAAACGCTTCCGTACTACGTCTTGCATATTGCGTAATGAGCGTTCAGCTTTCCCCATTTATCATATCTTTATTCTATTCGCTTTTGTTTTAACAAGCTGTGTCCCTCAAAACGCATCTTTTCAATTCAACGCGACTGCTACGCCGCCCATCCCCACATCCACGCCTTATACCTCGCGTCCCAAATATAAACCCGGCGAATTGGTAGATTATATCGCTCAGGACGGCGATACGATGCCCGCTTTGGCGAAGCGTTTCAACACCAGCGAAGAAGAGATTTTTGAAGCCAACCCCATCATCCCGCGGGATGTGACCACCCTCCCGCCCGGGATGCCAATGGAGATTCCCATTTACTATTTACCGCTCTGGGGAAGCCAGTTTCAAATCATCTCCGATTCAGCATTTGTGAACGGTCCCGCCGCGATAGATTTTGATACCCAAAGTTTTGTAGATGCCTATCCGGGCTGGCTCAGAGAATATAGCGAATACGCGGGAAAAAAAGATCGTAACGGTGCAGAGATCGTCGATTATGTCGCTACCAATTTTAGCGTTAGCCCTCGTCTTTTATTGGCATTGCTGGAGTATCAAGCGGGCGCGCTCACGAACCCAGAAAAGCCCGACACCCCTTATCCCCTTGAGTATATTGATCCACAATCCCATTCGGGGATGTATCTCCAGCTCATTTGGGCGGCAAACACACTTAATAATGGTTATTATGGCTGGCGGCGCGGCGATTTACTAGAATTTGACCGCTTAGACAGCAAACTCGAAAGACCCGACCCGTGGCAAAACGCGGCTTCGGTGGCAATCCAATACTATTTTTCGCGCACGCAAGTTGGGGTCGCGTACGAAAAGGCGATTGGGGCAGAGGGATTGCTGGAGACGTATACCAAGCTCTTTGGTAATCCGTGGTCGAGACAAGACATCCTCATCCCCGGTTCTTTAAAACAACCCACCTTGCTACTCCCTTTTCCACGAGCAGAAACGTGGACATATACCGGCGCACCGCATACGGCTTGGGGAAAAGGGGAACCATTTGCCGCGGTGGATTTTGCGCCCCCATCCGAGGTGAGCGGATGTTTTGTGACGCAACCTCAACATTTTACGGCTGCAATGGCAAATGGGATGGTGACACGCGTGGACCGGGGCGTGGTTATCCTTGACCTAGACATGGACGGAGACGAACGCACAGGGTGGGTAATTCTCTATCTGCATATTGCCACGCAAGGTCGCCCACAATTGGGGACGATTTTAAATGCGGGTGACCCCATCGGCTACCCCTCCTGCGAGGGCGGAAAAACGACCGGCACACATATCCATATTGCTCGCAAATATAACGGCGAGTGGATTTTGGCAGATAGCCCGCTCCCCTTTGATATGGAAGGCTGGATTCCGCATAATGGCGTGGCGGCATATCGGGGAACTCTCGTAAAAAACGGCTATACAGTTAAAGCCAGCTCTGTTTCTGACGCGCGTAGTCAGATTACTTCTGGTAATTAAGAACAACTATAGGGAAATTTTATGCAAATTGACACAACTATTCTTATCTTTATTCTCAGCTTCGGAATTGTCGCCTTAGCCTCTAAAGAAATCGGCGCGTTTTTTGCGCGTTATAAATTGCCGCTGATTAGCGGTTTTCTTTTCGCCGGAATTTTAGTGGGTCCTTATCTGCTCAATATCATTCCTCGCGAGGCGATTTCTAAACTTCGCTTTGTAGATGAAATCTCTTTAGCGTATATCGCTTTCGCCGCAGGGAGCGAACTTTATCTCAAGGAACTCCGCAGTCGCTTCAAAAGCATCGCTTGGGTCACAATAGGATTGGTTTTAGCCACTTCTATTATCGGGAGTTTCGCCTTTTTCTTTTTAACAAAATATATTCCTTTCACTCAAGGATTATCCATCTCCAGCCGAATTGCGATTTCAGTTTTAGCAGGAGCGATATTGGTAGCTCGTTCGCCCTCCTCGGCAATCGCAATCGTTAACGAGTTACGCGCAAAAGGACCCTTTACCCAAACCATGCTCGGTGTCACCGTCATCATGGATGTTGTGGTCATCATCCTTTTTGCTTTCAATTCAGAAATTGCTGAAGCCTTATTAACAAACATCAGTCTTAACCTGAGCTTTATCGTATTTCTTTTGGCAGAATTGGCTTTATCCATTTTCTTTGGTTATTTACTTGGAAAACTTATTGAAATTATCCTCTACCAAAATTTGAAAGGCACACTCAAAGGCATCCTCCTCCTCTCCCTGGGATATTTCGTTTTCTTAAGTGCTAATTTTCTGCACCATTATAGTTTTGAATATTTCGGCGCAGAAATTCTCCTTGAACCGCTCCTAATTTGTATGGTTGCAAGTTTTTTCCTCATCAATTGGACTCCCCACCGAGACCAATTATTAGCCGTTTTGCACGATTTAGGTCCAACAATTTATATCGTCTTTTTTACACTCACCGGCGCATCATTAGCTTTAGATGTACTCGCCAAAACTTGGCAAATTGCCTTAGCTCTCTTCTTCATCCGCTTGCTTTCAATTTTTATCGGCTCTTTTCTCGGCGGCACAGTTGCAGGTGAACCGATGAAAAATAACACGGTCAGTTGGATGGCTTATGTCACTCAAGCGGGGGTCGGACTAGGTCTCGCCAAAGAAGTTGCAGTCGAATTTCCCCAATTTGGGTTGGACTTTGCAACGATTATTATCGCCGTAATTGTTCTCAATCAAATTGCCGGACCGCCCCTCTTCAAATGGGTGATTAACTATGTCGGGGAGGCGCATCCACGCGGAGAAAGCACTTTTGACGGCACGCGTGATGCCTTCATTTTCGGCACAGACGATCAAGCTCGCGCCCTTGCCCGTTTGCTCAAATCAAAAGGGTGGCAAATCAGATGGATTTGCCCAGATGCCTCCTGCGCAATGACAGCGCACGAAGACGACGAGCCGCTTTCTGTCTTAACCAAGATTGACTTTAAAAATCTGGAGAGCATCGAGGCAAATAAAGCCGATGCAGTCATCACCATGCTTTCGGATGACGAAAATTATCGGCTTTGCGAACTTTTTTATGAGCATTACGGCACAAAAACACTTGTCACTCGTTTACATAATCCCGCCAACCGAGAGCGTTTTCTAAAACTGGGTGTGCTTATCGTATATCCGGGTACAGCTACGGCTCGACTTTTGGATCAGTACGCCCGTAAGCCGGATTCCGCTTCTCTGCTGCTGGATTCAGAATCCAAGCATCAGATTCGCGAGATTTCCGTCCGTGACCCGAACTTGCATGGCATTGCCCTGCGCGATTTGCGTCTCCCCAGCGATACTTTGATCATCGCGATTCATCGAGGTAGCAATGACATCATCTCGCATGGATATACCCGTCTCCGGCTTGGGGATAGGGTGACGGTGATTGGTTCACCGCAGAATCTCGAAGAGATAACGCTCAAATTAGAGGTTTAACGAAAAAGAGACTGGGTTTTCAACTCAGTCTCTTTTATTTAACGGGGGCAAGCCCAAATTCACGAGCGATTCGTTTATTCGCTTTCGTAAGTGCCTTTGGTGACTAAAGTCCGCTCGGCATCGCCTTGATCTTCGTAGATTTCATAGTCCAATTTAATTGGCATTACTTTATCGAGCATTCCTTGTGCAGGGCAATAGCGTTCGGCAGAAAGTTGGATGGCGCGGCGCAGGGCTTTTTCGTCAATTTCATGTCCAGTGACATCGTAGTGAATGGTAGCGCTGGTGAAAACTTTGGGGTGATTTTCGGCACGTTCGGTATGGACGCTGACTTCGTAAGCGGTGATTTCCTGGCGTTTTTTTCGCATAATGGAAATGACATCCATCGCGGTACAGCCACCTAAGCTAATAGCCATCAATTCCATCGGCTGAAAACCATCGTTCTCCCCTCCTACATTCGGAGTCGTCCCAAGCGGAACAGTAAAACCAGTATCAGCCGTGCCAGCAAAGGTCATGCCGTGATCCCAAGTTACTTTCGCGTCCATTTTTTCTCCTTACCTATTTTTGAATGAGGGGTGTGACGTGCTTCTCAAGCATATTTTTGCTGATTGCGCCTGTCCACGCGAGGCGGACAACGCCATCTCTATCTATCACGAAAGATGCAGGCAAAGAGAAAGAGTTAAAAGCCATCCCTGCCGCGCCTTTTGGGTCAATCCAGATCGGATATTTTACGGTGGTGGTCTTGATATAACCTTCTACTTGTTTCAGCGATTCTTGAGAATCAATACCAATGATGACAAAGCCTTCGCCTTTATGGTCTTTATAATACTCTTGAAGAATGGGCAATTCTGCTTTGCAGGGAGGACACCAAGTTGCCCATAAATTGACCATAACTACGCTTCCCCGATAATCGGCTAGAGATTCGTCTTCGTTCGCCAAGTTTGTTAATGCCAATTCGGGGGCATCATATTCTACCGGCAGGGGAATGGATGAATATTCATCTTCGGGACTGGGGGAGGTTTTGGTGTTTTTATCACTGGGGAATATAAAAAGAGCGGCGATGCCTAAAAGAATAATGCCAACACCAACAATAATCATTCCTACAGGGGGAGCGGTTTTTTTCTTAAGATCTTTTTTTCTACGACGACGAGAAGAGTTACGATTTGCCATTTGAGCATACCTCGTTTCTTTATAATGGCTAAGTTTTCGGTTATTATAGATTCATTGCTCTACAATTTACCAACTCATTGATTGTTGAGGACTCGCCACTAATGTGTTTTGCCTAAGGAAAAAGGAATCCGAGCATAAAATATCTCGAATTCCTTTTCCTTTTTCTACAGACCAAGCAGACGGTCAATTTTTGGACGGTCAAATCCAACGATTATCTTATTTCCAATACGGAGTTGGGGTACGCCCTGCTGCCCGCTACGACGAACCATATCTCGAGCAGCAGATTGGTCTCGCGAAACATCTACATCCCGAAAGGGAACTTGTTTCTTACGAAGATATTGCTTGGCTTTCCGACAATAGGAACAAGTTGGGGTTGAAAAAACGATGACGCGCGGATATTTTTTTTTCTCTGCCATAAAACGCTCCTATAGTTATTTTCCCATAATACGCTTGAGTTCTGCGAGCATATTACTTTCGGGGACTGCCCCAACAACGGTGCCAGCACCGTCATTAATGGTTGTCTGCGGAACACCGCTGACATTGTACTGACTAGATAATGCTTGGAATTCTGAGGCTTCAACCATCTCAGCCTGAACCATTGAACTTTCCATTGCCAATTGATGTGCGAGCGTCACGGCTCGGGGGCAGTATGGTCAGGTAGGGGTGACGAATACCTGCAAGAGAACAGGCTCCGTCAATTCTTTGAGAAAATCACGAGTTTCTTGTGTAAGCCCAGAATCGCGACCGGAAACAAGTAGAATATCCTGAATTAGAGAGGTAAACTCATGCCCGGAAGGGATTCCAGCATAGCGGATGCCAAAGTCGGAAACCGTATCGCCATCTTTACCAGCGATAACAATGCCAGGGGCTTTATCTACGTTAAATTTTTCTGCGACATCAGCATCGGCATCAAGATCATAAATATCAAGGCTTAGCTTATCTGAAATATCAACAACCTCTTCGATCAGTTGTTGCGTATCAGCACAGTACATACAATTGTCTTTCTGTCCAAAATACATAACGTGGACAGATTCTTTCATGGGCGCAAATGCGTCTTCAATTTGTTTGATAACATCTGCGTTCAATAATGTTGCCATAAAAACTCCTTTTTGAATTTAGTCGTACACAATTTATTAGATGCACTAAGGACTTAAAAAGTTACATCATTTTCTAATAGATTTCCTTTTTGGATAAAATCATCCAAGTCCAGACTGCGGAAAAGCCGTTCCCGTACCCCCAAGGGGATTGTCGTCTTTGAGGCAGTCTCATGGTAGAGATAGATAGTTTTTTTCAGAGTGTCTACCACAATTCGGCAGTCTTCACAGTCCGCCATGTGATTTTCGATTTCTTTGCACAAGGCATCGCCTAAAATACCGTCTACATAATCTGACAAAGACTCAAGAAATTCGCCGCAATTGACCTCTTTTTTCATCAGATTTTCTCCGTTCCTAATCGTTCTCCATAATAAACTGAAAGCAATTCACGCAACTTCAAGCGTGCGCGTAATAATCTCGTTTTTACGGTGGTCTCGGTCAACCCTAAGGCTTCACTCGTCTCACGGATAGATAATTTCTCAATATCTCGCAAAATAAAAACAACGCGTAGTTTCTCTGACAACTCCTGAATGGCTTGATCTAAATAACTTTGTGCTTCGGAGGAGATTAAGTCACCTTCCGGCAAACAACACCAATTTGTAAACTCGTTCAATGCCAATTCTTCACTTTCGATAGCGTCAATCGTAGGGGAGAACTCAATCTCAGGTTTTCTTCGGCGGAGTGTCATCAACGCTTCGTTCGCCGCAATCCGATAAAGCCATGTAGAAAGGCTGGAACGCCCTTCAAATTTTGGGAGAGCTTGAATTGCTTTGAGAAAAGTATTTTGGAGAACATCTTCCGCATCTTGCGGATTTGCTAACATTTTCAAAGCAAGCCGATATATATTCGTTGAATATGCGTCTACAAGACGAGCAATTTCCGCTCGATCTCCGACACGCAATAGGGGCAAGGAAAACTCTTGCTGATTTCCTTCACTCATTTAGATAGTTCCTCTTCTAAAAAGTTACATTCTTAAACTTCGTCCAGTATAACGTATGAGTATAAATATCGTGTAAGAAGGAATGAGAAAAAAGAATTAGAACGTCATGTTTTACGGATGATAAATGTCGAAGCCTTCGGGATTTTCGCCACTAGAAAAGATTTTTTCTCTACGCTATCATCAAAATGATATGAACAATCTTTTTGATACTATTCCCTTTTTTAGAGACCTCAACGAAGAAACGTTTAAGGTTCTGGAACCTTTGTTCGAGCCTTGTACTTGTCATACAGGCATTATTTTTGAACAAGGGGATCCTGCGATTCATCTTTACTTCGTAATTAGCGGGAAAGTAAATATTCTCTACAAACCTTACGATGCGCCACCAATCACGGTTACAGAAATAAAGCCAAGCGGAATTTTCGGCTGGTCTGCCATCGCAGGGAATACGGTCTATACTTCGGGAGCCGCCTGTCAGACAGAATGTCAGGCGATGCGAATTCAGGGGAACGACTTACGTCAACTTTGCCTCAGCCACCCCAAAGCAGGCGGGATTTTGCTCGATCGCTTGGCAGAATCGGTCTCTTCGCGCTGGAAAAATGCACATTCTCAAGTGCGTGATATACTCGCTCAGGGCGTATCCGCTCACTTAGAAGGTTAGAAAGGAGTTATAACCGTGTCTCCCGAACATAATCACATCATACATAGTAAGGAAGAACAGATTAAAGGCTTGCTAGAACAGGTCAGCGCATATATAGAACAATATCATGGTGGAGCTGTTGAGTTTATCTCGCTTGAAGAGGAAGTCCTAACCGTACGCGTTGGCGGAGCATGTCTTGGTTGTCCGCTTTTGCCCTCCACCCTTCAAGGCTGGGTGGCTGGAACAATCCACCAATTTTTTCCGGAAGTTCAAGTAGTCTCTGCCGAGTAAAAATTGTTACCTATCATAAGCGTCTAAGTATGCGAGGGATACGACGCATTTTTAGTGTCAATCCGCAAACATCGGTAAAACGGTTTAAAAAAAGACCTAAAGAACCCGCCTGTAGCCGAAACGCTTGCCCAAGCACGGGCTGATGATATTCTTAAACTTGATAAAGTCTAAAAGAAGAATAAACGCTGGCTTTGGACTGCAATCCGTCGTAGAACAAGACAACATGGAGTAATCCCCCTAAGATTACAACTTTTGACCATTGGGTCGCTGGTTCAAATCCAGCTGGGTCCACAGAATCCCTGCCTTTTAGCGGGGGTTTTTCTTTTGGAGTACACTATAGCCTTAAAAAAACTGGATGGATAACTATGCCGACTTCTTCATTTTATAAAAAAACAATCGTCAAAGTTCTTTATATAGTCCTTTCGACTACCGTGTTTTATGTGTTTTTAGAATGGGTTTTTCATGTCACCAAACCCTCTTTTATGTGGACGATGACAATTTGGCAGGATATAGCCGTTTTTTTGCTGACCGCGTTGGTTTTGGTCGTACCGGAGATTATCCTGATTTTGCTTTTGTGGGGAATTAGCAAACTTTTTAAATCAAATTATGCTGAAGGAGCTTTTCAATGGTTCGGGGCGATATTTTCCGCGTTGATTTCCGCATCCTTAACGCTGATTTTGATTGACAATTTCACCTACACCCTATTTGGAGTCGGGATTGTTACCACGCGCAGAATACCGCGTGCTTTCTACGCACTTTTCTTTCTCATTTTGATTGCGCTTTTCTTTAGAAACAAGTTAGCCTTTTTGCGCACTTCTGAGAAAGTTTCTCCCTTTTTATCGTATTTAATTCTTTCCCTTCTCCTGGTTGCGAGCCTTGTTTTTCTTTTACAAATCCCTGCTTCGGGATTAGGGAAAAATTTACAGGCAAAAGATTCTGCTAATTTACCGGATATTATTGTATTGGGCATAGACGGGGTAAATGCGGAGAATATGTCTGTTTATGGCTATTCACGCGAGACCACGCCGCATATTGCCGAATTTGCCGAAAATGCGCTTTTAGCCGAAAATGCTTTTTCTAATTCGGGGAATACGGGCGGGTCGTTAACCTCCCTGCTCACGGGGAAACTCCCGCTCAAAACGCGCGTGGTTTATCCGCCCGATATCCTTTTGGGAGAAGATGCCTATCAGCACCTCCCCGCGCTTTTGAAGCAACTGGGCTATCACACCGTCCAAATTACAATGCCGAGTTTTGGAGACGCTTATGATAGAAATATCAAAGCTGGATTCGATATCTCCAACTTTCGTTCAGATAAAAGTGCAGCGTTTACGAGCTTGACCCGAAACTTGGGTGCCGAAAACGGCTTTTATTTTGCGAATGTCATTGTTGCGCGAATCTCGGAGCGAGTTCAGCATCTTTTCTTCGTCCAGCGGATGAAAAACCCCTATGAAATTGTCACCCAACCGAGTGATCGCTTTTCGGAAGGCGAGCGTTTCGATGGAATTTTAGCGACATTGGATGAAGCAGGGGATGCGCCCGTTTTTCTCCACGTCCACATGATGGGGACGCACGGGCCGATATTTGCGCCGCGAGAGCATATTTTTTCTGTGGCTGGGGAGCAAGAAGAGCCGTGGATGGTCGATTTTTACGATGATGCTATTAGGGATTTCGATTCTTATTTCAACGAGCTTTTTGAGCATTTAGAGCAAAGCGGGAAACTAGAAAATACGCTCATTATTTTATATTCTGATCACGGTGAAACATGGAACGCGCGAAACCGCGTCCCGCTGATATTTTGGTTTCCGGGTTCGGAGCATACGGGGAAAATTGAAGAAAATGTGCAGTTACTCGATGTTGCGCCGACAATTTTGGGTTATCTCGAGGTTCCCAAGCCGGTTTGGATGCAAGGACGCTCTATTTTAAGCGATGCACTTTCTCCGACCTATCCGATTTTTAGTGCGGATGTTGCCGGAGGTGTGGTCGAAAACGTAGACGGGGAATGGATTATTGTAGAGGATTATATTTCCCCGCCTTTTTATCAGCTGGGCAGAGTTAATCTAATTCTTTGCGATCAATGGTTCTCTTTAGATATACGCAATCCGCAATTGACTTATGGCGAGATTGGCGGCTCTACCGCGAGTTGCGAGCCTCCTTCCCCTGAGCAAGCAAAAGATTTGATTTTAGAAGAGTTGGTAAAAAATGAATACGATATTTCCTCCTATCCGACTGAGATTGAGATTTCTCCCGATTTGCCCTAGGCGTTTATCCGTAACTTAAGCCGTGCGGAGACGGCGTTCATAAATCATCACCGCTCGGGGTCATTTTGTCGTTGCACAGCGTGGGGAAGGGTTGCTCGGCATCGTTTTGTCGTTGCACAGCGTGGGGAAGTTGCTCGGTGTCATTTCGCCATTGCTGGGCGTACACAAGTACAGATTGAGCCGATTTTTCAGTCCGTTTCAACGGGCTTGAGCCATTTAGCACGGTCAGTTT
>Ga0164318_10005852_pt1 | contig 11900 bp, 13 predicted proteins | sample GuaBasSedimGuay9_FD_113734 | JGI IMG/M metagenome (GOLD analysis project Ga0164318, IMG submission 113734) | Subseafloor sediment microbial communities from Guaymas Basin, Gulf of California, Mexico - Guay9, Core 4571-4, 0-3 cm | ecosystem: Environmental > Aquatic > Marine > Hydrothermal vents... | reverse complement strand
AGAGCCTTTAAAAATAGTAAAGGAGATGTTTAGAGTATCAAAGAGATATGTGGTATTCTTCGCCGAACCCTACTGGAAGGGTGCAATTTATAAGCCTTCTTGGCTTAAAAAAGTGGTAGAATACGCTATGGAGATTATAAGGAAGGCGGGAGGAAATCCCAATTTTGGAGTGGAGCTCGGTTCTTTACTGAAAAATTTTGCTGAGGATTTCATAATAGGCACAATACCGCTCTATACTACCTATAAAAGCATAGAAGAGATGATAAAATTTGAAGTTGAATTTCTGAGAGAAAATGGGTATGAGATAGATATGGGTGATGTCTCTCTATTTTATGTGCCAACCTTCTGGGGGATAGTTGATAAAAATTATTAAGGCTTATCTCTCCAGTACCTGTCCGCCTCGCTATATATGCATCCGCAATAGCCCTGTCGGTATATGCCCGCTTTTCTCGCCATATCCTCTGCCTCATCGAACCATTTGCGCATATCCTCGTAGTAAAAATTCACTCCAGTTTTTTGGGCGATATTCATGCCTATTTCTTTAACAATCTCGTGCTTCTGATAGGGGGCAAGGAGCAAGGTGGTGCTGAATAAATCGAAATTTAGCTCTTTTGCCTTTTTCGCCGTTTTATACAGCCTATCAGCATAGCAGTATCTGCATCGAAGCACATTGCTTTTTCTGCTAAGAATGCTCGTTTTATAGAGCCATTCCTCAAGAGGATAGGATAAGTCGCAAATCACATCTATGCCCTCCTTTGCTGTGTACTCTCTCATTGCTCTTAATCTTCTAAGGTACTCTCTGTAGGGCTGAATGTTTGGATTGTACCAGAAAACGGTTATATCGAATTTCTCGCTGAGATGCTTGTAGGGAGCTGTTAGACAGGGTGCGCAGCATGCATGCAAGAGGAGCCGCATATGCGGTAAAGGTAATAAAAGAATTAATAGTTTGTGAAGGATAGATTTTATTAATATACACATCTACATAGAAAAGTTTATATAGGAACACTTTAATATATGGGATGGTGATAGATATGAGGGATGAGATGACGAGGAGTGATGAGAGGCTTGCTACTTTGTTGCAAAAAGCTGGATTATCAAGAAATGTGGCAAGGACTCTTGCCTATATGTATCGAAGGGATGAAGTTACATCGGTGCAAATTGAGAAAACTACAGGGCTAAGGCAACCAGAGGTAAGCATAGCTATGCAGTGGCTCACCAAGAGAGGATGGATATTGAAAAGAGACATTAAGAAGGAAGGAAAAGGCAGACCTGTGCATGGCTACAGACTGGCAAAGCCGTTTCCTAAAATACTTGAGGAAATAGAAAAGGAATTGAGAAGTAAGATAAATGAAATAGAGAAACTCATTAAGGATCTTAAATCTTTTTCATAATTTCTATGCCTTCTTTTTTGCCTACTATTACCTCGTTTGCTAAATTTATAAATAGCCCTACCTCAACAACTCCTGGGATTTCATCTATTCTTCTTTCAATTTTATCAGGCTGCATTATTTTCTCAAATTTGCAATCAACAATGTAATTTCCATTATCGGTTATGTAGGGTTCACCATTTTTCATTCTAAGCACAGGCTTGCATCCTAGACTCTCTATATTCTTTATTGTTTTTTTGTATCCAAATTTCACGATTTCTACAGGGAGCGGAAAGTCTCCCAGATAATCTTTTACCTTTGTCTCATCTACAACTATAATTTCATAATTAGATGCATAGGCAATCATCTTCTCTCTAAGCAAGGCTCCTCCACCACCTTTTATGAGATTTAAATTTCCGTCCACCTCATCAGCCCCGTCAATGGTAAGGTCAATGTAATCATAATCATTTAAATCTCCAAGCTTTATACCCATATCTCTAGCCAATTTCTCTGTGGCGATAGAGGTTGGAATACCAACTATATCTAGCCCATTCTTTACTCGCTCTCCCAGCTTGATTATGGTGTATTTCACAGTGCTTCCAGTTCCCAGACCTACAACCATTCCATCTTTCACGTATTTGGCAGCCTCCTCACCTGCCCTTCTCTTCATCTCTTCTCTCATTCTCTAACCCCCAGAATGGTCTTTATAGGGGATATGTAAATTCCCAGTGTAAAGTTTTCTACCCCCTTAACTCTAATTTTGGTCTCATAGTTGTAGGTGCCTATTATCTCAATTGTATAGCCTCGAAACTCTATACTCTTTATGAATTTCTTTCTAAACTCCAAGCCTATTTTGTCGTAATCTTCCATTTTTCTGTAAAAATCATCCTTTAAACATACAAGCTTTTTTGTGCCTCTCATTTCCTCTATAAGGTTAAGCCTTTTCAACTCTCTCAGAACTCTGTACACAGTGCCTCGACTTAAGTGCCTCTGCAGGAACGATAAATCTCGACATCTCCTGAATAGAGAGTTCACTATAATTTTTCCACTCTTACTGTTTAAAAGATAAAAAAGGGGAACATCCTCTTCTCTCACCAGATCTCTGGGATAATAAACCTTTTTTCTCATATTCGCATCTTTAACAAATCCCTCTCTTATAAGCCGTTTTAAATGCCACTCTACTATCTGGACATCAACACTTAATCTTCTGGCTATAGCAGAGGAGGTTTGGCAGGGAGCTCTCGTTATCTCTCTGAAAACATTTCTCCTATTTCTATTAGAGAAAAAGTGCAATCCCCTTTCTCCCTCTTCCTCTTCTAAGGTTTTGATTATCTCCTCCAGTTCTTTGGTGAGTTTCACCGGAACTCCTCCGCTATTATATCTGCAAGCTCATCCAGATTGAGGTCCTCTATATCATCATCTTTTAGATTCCTAAGTATTTTCTGGATTCTCTCAATGACTATGGGGGAAGAATCCTTCAACCTGCTTAACAGCTTTCTTTCAAGCTCTTTTACATTTTCTTTTGTACCTTTGAGCTTATATCCTCCACGCATAACAAATATTCCCAAGCCTCTTACAATCTTATAGGGGTGAAGCATCTCGCTATGCCTGCTACCACGCATCTTTACAATTTTCAAGTCTCTCTTTATTTCGCTATTCATATATCTATATCTGAGATGTATAACAGAATCTGCTAAATACATAGGTACTGCTGTCTCTGGAGAAGATAAGTTTGCTGAGCCATGCTCTTCCAAAGTTGCTACGATTGTTCCTATTCTCCTCATCTCCTTTAGCATATATCCAAGCATCTCTCTCTGCTCGTATCTGGAGGGAGTGGCCCATACAACAGGGGTTAGTGGGTCTATAGCAATTCTTGTATTTGCGCCGCTCCATGTAGATACAAAATCTGGCAGCTCTTTTCTTATAAATGCTTTAAACTCCTTTCCAGAGGCATCAACAAATATCAATTTCTCCTCTTCGATGAAGTACATAATATCGTCCCACCCCATATTTAGAGCATCTCTTATTATCTGCTCCTTATTCTCATCTAAACTTATGAATATACAGTCCTGTCCCTCTAAAAGTCCTCTTCTTATGAACTGAGTTGCAAAGGTTGTCTTTCCTGCACCGGTCGAACCTATAACCACTGTGGATGAACTTTTCATAAGACCTCCATCGAGGATAGAATCCAATCCTAAAATTCCAGTTTTAACCTTTTCCACCATGTCTCACTAATTTGAAACTATGTATTTAAATCTTCTTAAAATTTGAAAAGGCAAAGTTTTAAATTCCAAATTGCTATGTTTTTTTAGATGAGAATACCTACTTCAGTTGCAGCCTTTGATGAGATCGTAAAAGGAGGAGTCCCTGCAGGTTCTGTTATTATTCTTGCTGGAGAGCCAGGTTCTGGTAATGTGGAATTTGCCTATACATCTGCCGCCAAATTATCCTTAGCTAGGAAATACAAGAGCAGGAGGAGATTTATGGTTATGGATGCACCCGATATATACATCCCCCAGGGCACGCTTTACATATCTTTTTCAAAGAGTCCTGAGGAGATATTCAGGGCTGTGGAAATAACGTTTAACGAAGATCTTCGAGAGGGGTTTGAGAACAATCTTAGTATAAAGGATTTCTCTCTGGAATACTTCAGAAATAGCATAATTCCGAGAAGATGGATAACACCCAATACGGGAGAATTTTTGAAGAGAAAGGGAGAATTGCTAAAGGAATTTGTGAATTACATAGATGAAAATGCCAATGATAAAATTGTCATAGTTGACTCGCTAACTGATCTGGTTACCTCGCCCAGGATAGAGTTTAGCAATCTTCTTGACATAATAAGGGGTCTCCGAAGAGTTGCCAAGAACTGGAGCTCGGTTATTTATCTCATTCTCACGCTGGGAGTTGTGGATGAGCGGCTGGAGAAACTTCTCTTTGACTCTGTTGATGGAGTGTTTGTATTTGAATGGCATGGCTCAAGCAGATTTTCCAAAAGGTACAGATACATGTATGTGCTAAAATTTACAGGTTTAATGGCTCATTTAGAGGAGGAGAGAATTGCAAGATTTAACACAACATTGAATAGGCATAATGGATTTGTGGTTGTAAATACTGAAAAGATAGGGTGATTTGTATGGAAAGATTAAGAACTGGTATAAGTGGGTTGGATGAGATGCTTGGTGGAGGAATACCCAAGGGGCACAGTATAGCGGTTATAGGCTCTTTTGGAACTGGAAAAAGCACCTTTGCTATGCAATTCATATGGGAAGGGTTAATAAATGGAGAAAAATGTATATTTATGAGTTTAGAGGAGGATGAAGAAAGTCTTCTTGAGAGTGCAAAGGCATTTGGATGGGATTTTTCTAAGTATATAAATAATAATCTTCTACTTTTAAAGCTGGATCCTGAAGATGCCAAGAGCAGTGTAGAGAGACTGGAGGGAGATATCCCGGAGCTAATCAAGGAATTTGGAGCAAGCAGAGTAGCCATAGACTCCATAAGTTTGATAACAATGATGTACAGAGATCTTGATGAGAAGAGGCGTATAGTATTCAAGTTAAGCAAGAGTATAAAGGAGAGTGGTGCTACAGCAATTTTAACAGCTGAGGTAGATCCTAGAAATCCAGAGGTTAGCAGGGATGGAATAGTTGAATATGTTGTTGATGGGGTTATACTTCTTTCCTTCTTGCAGGAAAATAACAGATTGAAACTGGCCCTTAGAATTCTAAAAATGAGAAGAACTGCTCATTCAAGAGAGGTAAAACTCTATGAAATAGGAGAGAATGGCATTAATGTCTTGGCAGAGGCAGATGTGTTCTGAGGTGAAGTTATGAAAGAAAAGGAACTAAAAGAGATAGCTGCCAACTACTTTGGCTTCACACAAACTGTTAGACTTCCAGAAAATTTAGATGTTGAGGTAATTTATCCAGATTCTTTGGAGGCAGATGTAGAGGCTGCTAAAAAGATTAAGATAAAATGGGAAAATCATATAGGCTCTAAAAGCGGTGTATCTAGAATAACTCCTCTGGATATCATGCACCATCTTCATATGAAGTATACTAAGGAAAACTATGCTAAGGCTGTGGAGATATTGAAAGAGATAGCCGTGCTCAATAATCTACCCGTTGTGAGGATTGGAGATAAATATTTGTTGATTAATTCCAAACACAGGAGGTGAAGGGAATCAAGGAAGATGTTTTGAAGAATATAATAGAGGCTATGAAGCTTGACCTGTATGTGGAAAGCAAGATACCTGAAATGCATGTTTGCTTTTTTTGTGGGAGAATAGGCTATAAGAATTTACCCATGAAGAAAATTGGAGATAAGTGGATATGCATAGATTGTCTAAGAGAATTGAAAGAAGCCTTGGATTCTCTGGAAGAATGGGAAGAAGAAATAAATCTCAGAGAAGAATTCAAGAAACAAATAGAAAAAGAGTTTAAAGATTAGACTGCGAAAGTTTCTCCCTTCTCAAATTCCTTCTTTATGTAGTTTATCAATATGTCCCTATCTCCCTTGAGATGAGACTCGTACCATTTGGGGATGACCTTCAGAAGAATATCCCTCATCTTGTCTACATTTGCCTTTTTTACACTCTCATCATAAAGTACGTATTGGCTATAGATTCTCTTCAATCCCGAATATTTATGATATTCCTCACCCTCGAAAAACTGGAATATCATCTTTACCTTTTCTTCCTCACCTTCCGTATAATAGAAAACCTTCAAAGAATCTCCAGTTCTATTCTGCTCCCTGGTAAGGTCCACCAGTGCGATTTCGGCTACTGAGGAGAAATCAAAATCCTCCTTCAATGTCCATTTGTCTGGAAAATCTATGAACTGGCCCCACTCGGAGTATGGAGGATCCATCCTAAAATGAACATTTATCTTATTGAATTGAATCCAAATCTTCCAGAAATCCTCAATGAGGTTCATATTCAGCTCCTTCTTCTTCTCCCACTCGGTGGAAATGTTTTTAATAACTTCCTCCCTCTTCTTCTCTAGTTCGCTCTGAAGCTTTTCAAACCAATCCTCATTTTTTGCTGCCATTTTAATCCCTTCACTGTAATGTTATTCTTTGGATATAAAATTATCGTTAAAGGTAAAAGAAAAGCACTGGGAGTATAATGACTCCCATTAAATGAGTCCTCATTATTCCAAGTTTTGGAGGAAGAACTCCTATCAATGTGGCGAGGATGACAAATACAATTCCCCATGTGCCTGTAAATAAGAACACGAATAGGAGGATAATTCCTATAAGACTTAGGGAGAGATGGCCATATCTTCTTCCAAGCTTTTCTATATTCACTGCAAATATTTTTCCAATTTGAAGAGTAATAAAAAATGCGAGTATGGAGGATATGACCACGGTTATGAGTATGAGGATAAAGGACTGGGGGATTAGAATTAGAGAGTACCATCTATCCACAGTGTATATTTGAGATATTGAATTAACGGCACCGCTTCTGGGCTTTAAGAGTATATAAAGGGCTGCAAGATTAAATATGTAATTTGCAGTATTCACGCTACCAAGGGCAAAGAGAAAATTTTCGCCATCATCCTCTTTTATAACTAACCTTGAGAGAACCGCTGCCACTCCAGAGCTCACTCCAGGAAGGAAGCCCACCATGGAACCGGAGAGTGTGCCTATGAGGGAGGATATGTAATCTCTTCTCTTAACTCTGCCTCTCTCCAGATTCTGGGGTGGTATAATGACGTTTTGGGAGAGCAGGAGGACAGGTATTCCAAACAACCCAGTAAATACGGGAAAAAGAAGTGAGTAATTTCCAGGAAAAAGGAGGATATTTCCGTTTAGAGGGAAATTAAAAGTTAGGTATCCAAAGGCTCCCGAAAGGGCGAATATTAGGATTGCATAGAGCATCTTCTTCAATCCCTTCCTACTTTCCATATAAAACATCCCAAGAATTATTGAGAACAGTATTATGGGTGTGAGAGATTCCAGAGCCTCTTTCAAATTCAGGGATATGAGCATTATTTGGAATATAGGGAGCAGGGGAAGGGAAAAGAGAACTGCAAGAAGTGATGCGTAGGATGAGATATATATGGCTCTATAGCCCTCCCCCTTTAATAACAATCTGTGCATAGGTAAGACGGAGAGTGAAGTATCTTCATTTGGTGCTCCTAAGAAAGTGGAGGGTATGAAATCTACAAAGGTATGGGTTATCATTGTGGCCACTAACATATTTACAAGTAAAAAAGGGTCCAAGGAAGTTATCAGAGAAAGATAGATAGCTATGAGAGCAACATTGTTGACATGAAACCCGGGAGTTAGCCCTGTGAGGATACCAAAGCCAATGCCTATGAACACAAAGAGGATATAGCTTAAGGCATCCATCGGGTTGGAAAATTCAAAGGATTATTTAATTTTTCTTTTGGGACTTTGATTTTTCAGAAAAGTATATAAAGAGAAACTGATTTTCCCCCTCACCGAAAAGAAAGATGGAGGGAAAACCCTATGAACACCAGAAGTTGGAAAAAAGGAGAAGTGATCGCAGCGATTGCCGTGCTTTTACTTAGTGCACTATTTTTGGCAGGAACAGCGAATGCCTTAGAACCACAAAAGGGAGATATGAGATTTGTTTTGATATATAATGATGTTACCACACATGATAGTGATTTTCTTTCTGGAATTACTGTATCGCTTTTTGATATGGATGGTAATTTTGTATCCTCCGCTGAATCATCCTCAAGCGGAGTTGTAACATTTAATGATGTTACCTATGGAAATTATGCTATAAAGACGGATGGTGAGGTTAAGGGAGTATACTTCTACTCCAAAGCATATGAGACTGTTAAGTTTGCATCCAATGGATTATACACATTGGATAACGATCCGTTCTGGCAGTTAAGTGTGGACAGATATGCACTATCTAATGAGCTTAATATAACTCTCAACAAGGGTGGTTCTCCAATAGAGGGGACAGTCTTAATATATTTCCAGAATACAGAAATTGCTCAGGCATTAGTGCAGGATTACGCACTCTTCCACGTGCCTACTGGTAATGTCACTATTGAGGTTATATATGTGGATGGCGGCGTTACCAAGTCTATTTACAAGGAGATTGAAGTTACTGGAGATATGAATGTTTCAATTGACGTGGATGATACCTACAAAATATGGGGTATAGTGGAAGACTCAGCCACAGGAATGCCTGTGAGCACGGATGTTCACATCACACTTATAAATAAGACTACAGAGGAGTTCAAGATTTTGAATTTCCCTGGCGGACCATTTAGCTTCTATCTTGCCTCTCTGAACTATAAGGTAATGATTACCGCCGACGGATATGGAATAGCTACCTATGATGCATCTGACCTCTACTCTAGTAGTGGTCCTAACAGGATAGAACTGGATGAGGTAACCAATAATGTGAGTTATACATTAAACATCTCTTCAAATCTCCAGTGGATAAACTTAACCTATGTGATGGACATAACAAACGAGACTATTTTGTATTCTCTACCATACAATGATACTGGAGTGCTCTACTATCAGTTGAAGTTCTTGGGACTAGATAATAACTATCTAGAGAAATATTTCAGAAATTCTGTGATGAATTATACTGATAAATTGATAACCCTAGATGGGAATGTGTATGAGCTCGACAACTTCACTTCTGATTGGAACTCAACTGATGCTGCCAATGAGCAGTTCCAGGTTACTATAACTGCTAGCTATAAGAATGGTGAGATAACCAAGGAGAGTTTGCTCAAAGATGGCTCAATCAAGCTCAATCTCTATGGGAAAGTGGATTCCTACAAGGGAGCAAAGATGGTTTACAGATACACAATAAATCTTCCAGATTATCTTGAAAGAAGCAATGATGTTGAAATAGCTGCGGTGGATGGATACATTAATACCGTTACTGTGGAGAAAGTGGAAGAATCTCCTGTTGTAATAGTGCTTAAAGAAAGAAAGAGTCCAGATATGCGTATTGATCCTATGCACTTCAAATTTGGCTGGAGTGATATGAGGGACGTTAACTATGTTGTGAATCAGAGCATAGAGAATTACACTGTAGTTGTACCCAGTAGCACGGATGTGTGGGTCAATGGCTGAGAGGTTGCTTATGATGTTGTGAGAGATCTGGTGGATGCTGAGAACACAATATTTACCTGGATAGTGGATGGAACTACTGTGGCTGATGGAAAGGGGATTTACAACATAACTCACTCCTTTAGTACAGGCAATCACACTCTACAGTTGAAGGTGGAGGATGTGGGAGAAAATACCAATGTTACAAATATTACAGTTCTGGGAGATGCCTACTGGCCAACTGTAAATTTAGTTATTGAATATCCATCAGGAGAAGTGGTTGCAAATGTGAGTATGGGTGAGAATCTCAAAACAATCCATTATGAAATCAATGGCACCGATGGCACAGTTTCCATAAATAATGGAACTGCTATAATACCAGTAACTCTAGAATACAATGAGACCCAGGAAATAATCTATGATGCCACAAAGAGCTATGATACATATGATGGTAGTAAAAAGGTTCTTCTGCCCCTGGATGTAGAATGGGATTTCAATGGAGAGAAGAGTACAGGAATGAATAAGACCTATGCCTTTGACAAGCCAACAAGAGACGGTACATATACCATTAACGTAACCTTCAGAGATGCTGTGAACAACACTGTGGTAATATCTTTTAAGGTAATAGTTAAGGATATCACAGAGCCTGTGGCTAAGGTGAATATCACTGTGGATGGAAAAGAGACAACAGAAGTTAAAGAAGGAGAGAATATAACCTTCGATGCTTCTGGAAGCTACGACCCAGATAATGGAACCATAACATCTTATACATGGACAATAAAGAACGATAAATATGAGGTTGTAGATTCAACAGAAGGGGTATATGAGATACTTAATGGTACTCTTAGTTCTGAGAAATTAACTCTCAAATTCAAAGAGTTTGGCACCTATTACGTGATACTTAACATAACCGATGCTGATGGCAATTACAAGGTTTATAATCAGAGCATAAGAGTCACACCTGTGAGACCTGATCTTGCTGTCTCCGATGTTGAAATAAAGGGAGATCGTGTAGAGGGCAGTCCAATAACCTTCGTTGTTAACATAACCAACAATGGAAATAAGAATGCTAGCGTGTACTACATAATAATACTCGTGGATGATAAAGAGGTTGTAAATGAGACATTCTACAATCTCTCTGCTGGAAGCTCTGCTGTCAACAATGTTACCTGGACATTCTCTGGGCCAAATAATTACTCTGTAACCATTAAGGTTTATGCTCCAGATGAGCCAGGCAGTTATACCAGTGATAACGAGAAGAAAATGAATATAAACATAGAGCAGGCACCTTGGAAGACCCCCGTCTTGGTAATTGGAATCATAGCTATAATCATTGTGCTAGGCTACATAGGATGGATGGCCCAGAAGAAGAAACTACTCAAAGGCAAATTCACAAAGAAAACAAAGGAAAAGAAGGGTAAAAAATAATTTTACATTTTTTCTGGGGCTTCTATCCCAAGAAGCTCCAACAAATCCCTTATTATTTTTTTGAAAGCTTTTACAATGGCAAGCCTGAAAATTCTTACATTTTCCTCAGCCTTTAAAACGGGGCAATCTCTATAAAACTGGTTAAATTGAGAGGCAAGAGAATAAGCATATCTTGCCACTATATGAGGACTTAGATTTTCTGCAGATTTTTGAATGGTTTCTTGGTACCTTGCCATAAGCTTTAGAAGTTTTATCTCTTGTGGATGAGAGATCATATTTGGGTTGTACTCTCCGTTCCACTCTGCTTTTCTGAGTATGCTGGCAGCTCTTGCATGGGTATATTGAATGAAAGGACCGCTCTCTCCCTCAAAATTCAGGGCATCTTCCCATCTAAATGTCATCGGTTTTTCCTCTTGAACATTGAGTATGTGAAATCTGATAGCAGCCACAGCAACATCTCTTATTATCCTCTTCTCCTCTTCTGGGCTATAGCCCCTCTCTTTTATAATTGCAGCTACCCTCTCTTCTGTCTCATCCATAAGATCGTCGAGATAAACAACAGTTCCTCTACGGGTGCTCATTCTCCCCTCTGGAAGTTTTACGAAGGAATAAAATAGAGCCCTAAGATCTATATCTTTGTCAAGAATTTCTACAATTCTCTTAATGGCTTGAAAATGGAGCTTGTGATCTTCACCAAGAACATCTACATTTTTCTTAGCCCTCTCCCCTTTTAAAAGATGATAAGCAATATCTCTTAAAGGATAAAGTGTTGTTCCGTCCTGACGGAAGAGAAAGAGCTTATCCTTCCCTTCAATTCCTAGATCTTTCAGATCTATGTAATACGCTCCTTTTTCCTCCTCCAAATAATCCTTAAGCATATCTGCCACAGTATGTGCCCTTTCAATCAGGGATGATTCCCACACAAATTCGTCAAAGTGCACATTAATTCTCTTCAAACTCTCTTCAATTCCTTGGAGAATGGCCCCCACATATTTCTTGGCAAGCTCTCTAAGTTCTTTATCTCCCCTCTCATATTTCCATATTATT
>Ga0164318_10005850_pt1 | contig 11901 bp, 14 predicted proteins | sample GuaBasSedimGuay9_FD_113734 | JGI IMG/M metagenome (GOLD analysis project Ga0164318, IMG submission 113734) | Subseafloor sediment microbial communities from Guaymas Basin, Gulf of California, Mexico - Guay9, Core 4571-4, 0-3 cm | ecosystem: Environmental > Aquatic > Marine > Hydrothermal vents... | reverse complement strand
TACCTCCATTTTCCATTAAAGAAATTTTGTTCCCATTTATGGATGAAAATGGAATGAATAAAAGAATTACAACCATTGCTGCAACAATTTTTTTCATGGTTCTATATCACCTCCATTTTTAAATTTCTTTTGACACATCATATATGACTTTAACTCCATGAGCATCCCTCAACTCGAACAGGGTTTCAGATATGTCCGCCTCTTGCACTCCATGCCCCATGTCTTCATTGAACTGCTTTTACTATCTATAAAATCGGTCAGCATTCGGGTAGCCAAAAACGCCAAAAAGCTTTATTTTTAAACGAAGTAGTTACTCCCCACAATATTTTTAAAACTCTCCATCTTTCATATCGGGGGATAAAAATTCTGGAGTTTGTGGACGAGGTGATTCCATACATAAGCGGCATGTGGACACTCCCATGGATAGTGGTGGGTTTTTTCGTCACCCTCGCCCTCTCATCAATTTTTGGAGAGGAGAAAATAAACAGAATAATGAAGAAGGCAGGGCTTGTCATACTCTTCATTTTCATTCCAATACTCGTATTCAAACTCTTCCTGAATACAAACTTTGGAGAGGAGGAAATGGATTTTGTTATCCTCTCCCTTGCCGTAATGGCCTTTCTTTACCTTATTGCCTATCTATACGCCAGAAAAAGGATAAAGATATGCAGAGATGATGGGGAGAGAACAACGTTTATGAAGACCATAATAGTGAATCAGGGGAGGAGTGCCGCCTTTGTGGGAGGCGCCATGCTTGCCATAGAGAAGTGGGCTGTTTATGCGGCCATTTACATTACCCTGCTGGGCATCTTTCTTTTTGCCCTGGTTCCTTATGTCCTATCCGTCATTCACCAGAGGGAAGTAAAGAGCGGTAAAAAGGAGCACAGCCCCCTGCCCCTCTATCTCAGAATATATCCCTGGTATCTCATCGTTTTTCCCATAAGCGCAGTAATCATTCACATGCAAACCGGTATCACAACGGCCTCCTTTGAATGGGGGAAACTTCTCAATCTTCTGGCGGCCGTCACCATACCCGCTGCCCTCTATTATGTGGGGGCTGGCATAAAGGTCAGGGATTTGAAAAAGGAGGCCGTAAAGGAGCTCTTCTACGGAAAGGAGCACAGAGAGGCGAGATGGGTGAGGGAGATTCTTCTGCTTACCATAATAGTAACGCCCCTCGTCATCGCCCTTCTTTTTGGCTCCCTTCTATTTCTCCATATCATCCCTTCAGAATGGTTCGCTGTCCTTATCCTAAATGCCGTTCTCCCCATAACAAGCACCAACATGTTTCTGATACCCTACGGCATAGATGGCAAGGTTACAGCCTTAGCGGTGACATGGTCCACCATAATTTCCATTCCTCTCTTTGTTGTTCTTCTGAATCTCCTCTCCTATCTTCTCTGACTACTCCTCCACCACCCTCTTTGCCTTTCCCTCGCTTCTGGGCAATGTGCCGGGCTTCACAATCTCCACAGGAACATGTAAATTGAGTATGGCATAAATCTCCTCCTCTATCTTCTCCGCCAGCGAGTCCAGGTTCCCCTCCTTATATCTCTCCTCTGTTGGCTCCACTCTAACTGCAAGAGTTGTCATATCTCCCTTCTTCTTTTTCACTATCTGATAGTTCTCGCTCACCCCCTCAACCCGCATCATCGCCTCCTCTATCTGAGATGGAAAAACGATAACACCCTTCACCTTCATCATGTCGTCGCTTCTTCCCTTTATGCGCGTTTGCATGGGCAAAGTTCTCCCGCACTCGCACGGCTCCTCCATGTAGCCCGCTATATCCCTGGTCCTGAACCTTATGGCGGGAAATGCCTCCTTGGTGAGGGTTGTGAAGACCAGCTCGCCTTCCTCACCTGCCTCCAATCTTTCCCCTGTCTTAGGATCTATTATCTCCGCCAGAAAATGGTCGGCATTGATGTGAAGATGCTTCTCCTCGCATTCTGTTACAACGCCAGGTCCTATTATCTCCGTAAGCCCGTAATGCTCGTGGGCAACGATACCCCACCTCTCCTCTATCTTTTTCCTCATCTCGTCGCTCCATGCCTCCGCCCCAAAAAGGCCGAGACGAAGTTTGAAATCCTTCTTCAAATCGTATCCCATCTCCTCCGCCACCTCCGCAATGTAGAGGGAATAGGAGGGCGTCGCCGCCAGGGCTGTGGTTCCAAAGTCCCTCATTATGTTTATCTGCCTTTTTGTGTTGCCGGAGCTGGTGGGAATAACGGTGGCCCCTATCTTCTGCGCCCCCTTTTCAAAGCCATGGGCTCCTGTGAACAGGCCGTAGCCATATGCATTCTGCAGAACATCGCTCTTTCTCAGCCCATTGGCCCACAGGGAGCGGGCCATGACATCGGCCCACACCTCCAGATCATTCTTTGTGTATGTCCCCACAACCGGCTTTCCCGTGGTGCCGGAGGATGCGTGAATCTCAACCACATCATCCATCTCCACGCACAGCATGCCAAAGGGGTAGTAATGCCTCAACTCATCTTTTGTGAGGAAAGGTATTTTCGCTATATCGTCCAGCGTTTTTATGTCATCCGGCTTTATTCCCGCTTCCCTGAATTTTTTGTGGTACGCCTCGTTTTTTTCATATGCCATTTTCACAACTTTTTTCAACCTTTTCAACTGCAACTCCTTTAAATCCTCAATAGGCATCGTCTCAATTTTTTCATCCCAGAATTTCATGATGGTAAACTGGCGACAATATAAAAATTTTAAAGCAAGAATGCATTATCCCTGCATGAAGTTTAAATATACAGGGAAGGACTACATGAACTTTGTTCAGCAACCGCTGAGTGGCTCGAGTTTTTCAAACTTCATGAAACTTCTCGTCCAGAATCGCTTTCGTGTAGCTCCTCCTCTAATACCAAGGGCAATGTATGTGGCAATTATGACGGCTATGCTTTCCCCTTTTCGATGGTATGAGGCGGTGAAGTTCAACAAAAAGCTGGAGGAGGTGAAAATCCCTCAGATAATATTCATAGTTGGGCATTTCAGAAGCGGAACCACATTTCTGCATTATCTGATGGGGCAGGACAGGAATCTGGCCTACGTCTCCACCCTCGAAACCCTGGCTCCCGAGGTCTTTCTTGGAAGTGAAAGGCTATTTGGAGAGATGGTGAAGAAGAGGTTGCCGGATAAGAGGCCCATGGATGATCTGGAAATGCGTGCTGGATTGCCATACGAGGAGGAATACGCCATTGCCAACATGTGCACCCAATCCTTTTACCATGCGTGGTACTTTCCTCAAAAATGGGATTACTATTTCAGCAAGTATGTTCTCTTCGATGGCATAGGTGAAAAGGAGAAGAACAAATGGAGGAATGCCTACATAAGATTGCTTAAAAAGATTGCCTACAAGCATGATGGGAAAAGCATTTTACTCAAAAGCCCCGTCAACACGGGCAGAATAAAGGAGCTGCTGGAGATATTCCCGGATGCCAAATTCCTTCACATATATCGCAACCCCTACCGCGTATACCTATCCACATGGAAGCTTTACAGGAAAATACTCCCCATATTCTCCTTCCAGCACATAGACATGGAAGAACTGGACAGAAACATCATCACATTCTACAGGGAAACCTATAAGAAATATTTGAAGGAAAGGCATCTGATACCGGATGGCAACCTGGTGGAGATAAGTTACGAAACCTTCTATACAGATCCGATGTATAATCTGGAGGTAATATATGATGAACTGGGCATAGACGGCTTCAAGGATTCGGAGCCATATTTCAGAAAATTTGTGAAGAAATACAGAAACTACACCCCCGACAAATACACCATGGACGAGGCAACAAGGGAGAAGGTATATGAGGAATGGAAATTCGCCTTCGATGCCTTCGGATATGATGAAATGGCGGTTGTGAAATGAGGGGCAAATAGGAATAAATAAATATCAAATCCATCTTTATTCCAATGCTGGACGTGGTGAGAAAATTCCCCGAGCAGGCCAGGGAAGCCCTTGAAATGGATTTTGAGTTTGACATTGATTTCAGTAGGATAAGGAGGGTGATGGTGGCGGGCATGGGCGGCTCCGCCATATCAGCAGACATCCTCTCCCATTTTTCTAAAATTCCATTCCATGTGGTGAGGGATTATGCACCACCTCCATTTCTGGATGAGAAGACGCTCTTCATCGCCGTGAGCTATAGCGGCAATACGGAGGAAACGCTTTCGTGCTTTTCACTGGCTAAGGAAAAATGCCAGCATGTGGCCATAACAACAGGAGGTAAACTGGGAGAGATGGCGGAAAATGTCATAAAGATTCCCTCCGGCTTCCAGCCCAGGGCGGCCATAGCATACCTCCTCTTCCCCATGGCAAAGTTGCTGTCCCGGGCCTCCATAATCGATGTTGATTTGGAGAACACGATATACATCCTGGGGAGTGAAAGGGAAAAAATGGAGGAGACGGCAAGGATGGTGGCGAATGAGATGGAGGGGATTCCGCTCATATATGGCTATGGGGTCATGGAAAGCATAGCAAGAAGATGGAGGCAGCAGTTCAATGAGAATGCAAAGATGCATGCCTTCGATTTTATGCTCCCGGAATGCAATCATAATGAATTAGAGGCATGGGAAGGAAGCCGGGAGAAGGTAACCTGTATATTCCTGCGAGAGAGAGATGAGTCGGAGAGGATAAAAACGAGGTTTGATTTCATGAGGGAGGAATACAAGAAGAGGGCGAAGGTCATCGAGATATATGCTGCAGGAAAGGACTCCTTCTCAAGGGCCATGTATCACATGCATGTTGGCGATCTGGCCAGCATATATATGGCGGAAAGGCGTGGAGTGGAGGCTGAGCCGGTAAACCTGATAATGAAACTAAAGGAAACTCTTTCTCAGCACTCAAGATCTTCATCATAGGGCAATGCCCTCAGAAAGGGTTCGGTCATCACATTTATGGAAGCGAAAGGATTATTTAAACATTGAGAATTCCCTCAAAAATATTTTATAAATATAGCATATATTGTAATATGAAAGGCAAAATCTTTTCCATCGCCATCGCATCCCTCCTCCTGATGCCTTTCATATCAGTTGCTTCAAATGAGAGCAGCAATAACACGTCCTTCGCCATCGACACCTCCGGCTACGGCTACTCCTTCCCTCCGGGCCTTGTCTTTGTCATAGGGCCGCAGATAATAACGTGGTCCTACGAAGATGGAGTGACAAGATCCATAACCCCCTCCTTTTATGTAAACGGCTCCCAGATGGGCGTGGCGATTGCCTTCTTCGGCGTATGGAGGGCGCCCGGCCTGCTGAATCAGCCGGGAAACATAACAGGAATGCTAGTGGGAATCGTATTCATAATGCAGAAGTGACTATCTCTCCTTTCCCCTCACACTTCTCCTCAGCTTCCTCAAAAATGTGGGAAGGCTTTCCATATCCTTCACCATGCTGTTGGCGGCAAAGATGATGCGAAAATCCATTATGCACTTTGTTCTCCCCCTGAGGTTGTCCTCTATGCGATGATACAGACTCCATCCCTTCCTGTCCCAGTCGGTGAGCACTATGACTTCCCTATACCTTAAAGCAATGTCGTCGCAGAACTCCGCCACGCTTTTCCCGCAGTGAAGCATGAGTATCTCTCCCTCCATATCCAGGGAACGGAGGGCCGCCACATCCTTCTCGCCTTCCACTATTATAGGCGTGGTTCTGTTTTTTTCCCTTAACTCATCGATTGCCTTCTCGAGTTTTTCCAGCGCCGCCCTGCTATCCATTTTTCAATAAACTCAATGCTTCCTCCTTTTTCTTTTTTACCCTTACCCCCTTCTCCCTGGATTTTTTTCCGTAGACAATTTCCACATCATCCTGCCCTACATGAAAAAAGGATGCCACCATTTCGATAATTTTTTTGTTTGCCCTACCCTTCACCGGCTCCTCGTTTATCTCAATCTCCACCCTTTTACGCCACTCGTCATATCCGGCGGGGAAGATGTTGCTCTTCCCCAGCCTCACCTTGATATGGATTATGCATCCTTCGTTGCTCTCCTCTACAGCATCATCCATTTATGGTATCTTTATGAAGCCCTGTTTCATCATCATCTGGGCCGATTCCCTTGCATTTCTTATGATTTCCTCAGCCATCTCATAAATCTCCTGTCTGCTCAGCTTCCTCCTTGCCACTCCCTGCTCTATGGCCTTCATCGCCACCTCTGTTGCCTCATGTGGAAAGACTTCCCAATCGTCCATGGTTGGAACTATATAGTCCTCCCTCAGCCCCTTCTGCTCCGCCACCTCTGCTATGGCATAGGCAGCTGCTATATGCATCTCGTCCGTTATCGTCTTCGCCCTCACGTCAAGTGTTCCGCGGAAAATTCCGGGGAAGCCCAGGCTGTTGTTCACCTGATTGGGAAAATCGCTCCTGCCAGTGCCAAATACTCTTATCCCCGCTTCCTTCGCCTCCCAGGGCCATATCTCCGGTATTGGATTTGCCTCCGCAAACATGATGGCGTCGTCATTCATCTCTGCCACCCATTCCTTCTTTATTGTTCCTGGCCCTGGCTTGGAGGCGGCTATGCATACATCCGTACCCTTGATTGCCTCCGCCGTCCCTCCTATTCTCCCTTCCCCATTGGTGGTCATGGCAATCTCATATTTATAGGGGTTGCTTTCCTTGAGTTTTTCAATATCCTCCCTGTTGGGATGCAGAATTCCCTTGGAATCCACGGCAATTATATTCTTCGGCGGCACTCCCGCCTTTATCAGAGTTCTTATCAGGCAAATATTGGCTGCCCCTGTGCCTACTATGGAAAACAGCACCTCATCCATCTTCTTTCCCACTATCTTCAGCCCATTTATCACTCCTGCAAGGGTGATGGCGGCCGTACCCTGCTGGTCATCATGCCACACAGGTATATCCAGCTCCTCCCTCAGGCGATCGAGAATGTAGAAGCATTTCGGTGAGGAAATATCCTCCAGATTTATTCCTCCGAAACTGGGTGCGGCCCACTTCACAGCCTGAATGAACTCATCCGGATCCTTGGTATCAATCATCACCGGAAAGGCATCCACGCCACCGAGATATTTGAAAAGCAGTGCCTTGCCCTCCATCACGGGCAGACCGGCAAGCGGACCTATGTCCCCCAGACCCAAGACGCGTGTGCCATCACTCATGACGGCCACAAAATTTCCCTTGTTTGTATGCTCAAAAACCTTTTCCGGATTCTTAGCAATGTCCTTGCATGGCTCCGCCACGCCCGGTGTATACCATATGCCGAAGTCGTCAAAATTCCTTATGGCACATTTCGGCATTATCTGCACCTTACCCTTGTAAAAGGGGTGCAGTTTCATTGCCTCCTTTGCCGGCTTTTTCGCCTTTTCAAGCAACTCCTCAACTGTAACGCGCTTTTCCATCAAATCACCAGTGGTGTAATGAAAATCGCCACTTAAACCTTTTTACCTCATCGATAAATCTGATAAAAGATGCCGCAAAAACTTTCCACGATAACAAAAAATCATTGCCTTTGACAGAATTTTTGAAAGGTGAGGATTTGAAAAAACAAAAACCTTTAAATTTCAATTTGTATTACATTTTTTGAAAAAAGTAATACTAAAAGGTGAAAACATGCATATACCTGATGGATATCTGGACTGGTGGATTTGTGTTGCCATGTATGTTATCTCGGCCATCGTCATAGGCTACTCCATAAAGAAGGTAAGGGGAAGCATGGAGGGACAGCATATTCCATTGATAGGAGTGGTGGCGGCTGGCATTTTCGCTGCTCAGATGCTCAACTGGCCCATTGTTGGGGGCACATCAGCCCATTTTGTAGGCGGCGCTCTCGCTGCCATTTTACTGGGGCCATATGCAGCCACCCTGGCCATGACCAGCGTTCTCGTTGTTCAATGCTTAGTTTTCGGGGACGGGGGCATAACAACGCTGGGGGCGAACATATTCAACATGGCAATAGTGGATGTATTTGTGGGGTATGCGGTGTATAATGCGCTGAAGAAGCACGGTGCCATTGCTCCCTTTCTGGCAGGATGGCTGGGAATATGGCTTGCCGCCATTGCATGCGGTGTGGAGATAGGGATATCGTCCACCTTTGCCTACAAAATAGGGATCACTGTCCCAACCATGGCAATATGGCATGGCGTACTTGGGGTGATAGAGGGCCTGGCAACCATGGGAGTTGTATCCTACATCCGTGTCCATCACCCCGAGAAAATGGAGGTGGCAGCATGAAGAAGGCGTATGTGGCAATAGCCGTAATGCTGATACTTGCCCCCCTCTTTGCATGGGCAGCAGACTTAGTGAACTATTCCGAACCGCTGGAGAATGCGGCGGAGGAAGCGGGAGCGGAGGAAAACCAGAGTTACAGCGGGATATTCCCCGACTACACCGTGCCGGGCCTGAATCCCTACATCTCGGCGCTCATCACGGGATTCATGGGCGTGGCGATAATACTGGCGGTATTTTACGGGGTGAAGATGGCAAAAAATGATTGACATAGATAAGACAGCAGGGGACATAACAAAGGCGATTCGCAATTTCATGGCAGCCGAGGAATTCTCCTACATAAATGGCTACATGCAGGGAATAGCAGCGGAGATAAAGATTGTGGCAAGCGTCGTCCTTATTTTCCTGGCCATCTCCTCCTCTTCCTTTGTCTTTCCCCTCCTCCTTCTCCTTTTCTCCATATCCCTCGCCCTAGCCTCCCGCATCTCCCTTGCAACATACATCTCCAGATTTTACATAATACCTCTTTTTTCAGTAATAGTGGTGCTGCCCCTCGCCTTCATAAACGGCAATACAGACATGTACGGGCTGTTAATAAACGCAGAGGGGGCAAAATATGTGGCCCTCTTCACCGTGAGGGTGATGGCAGCCGTAGCCACCGTTTCCCTGCTGCTCTTCACCACCCGCTTTTCCGCCATTCTCTCCGCCCTCCGTCGCATGAAATTTCCGATGACGCTTATCACCATAATGGCGATAGTGTACCGCTATCTCTTTACCTTTCTCACACAGCTTGTCAACATGCTCCTCGGCAGAAGAAGCAGGATGGTGGAGAGGAGAAAAAGCATAAAGGGCGCATCCGCCTTTGCGGGGAATTTCCTCTCCCGTATTCTCTCCAAGAGTGATGCCGTTTATCTGGCGATGAGGGCAAGAGGTTTTGACGGCAGCGTAAAAACATTTGATAGAAAATTTGAATGGAGCAGCGCGGGCATTATTTACACAACAATGGTCATCTCGATGGTGTTTTTATGGGCGATAACAGAATTATAGAGGCAGAGGGAATAACCTATACCTATCCAGATGGCACTCTCGCCGTGGAAAACGCCCATTTTTATCTTGAGAGAGGGGAAAGGGTGGCTATCGTGGGTCCCAATGGCTCTGGAAAAAGCACCCTGCTCAAAATACTCTCCGCCCTCATGGAGCCGCAGGAGGGAAGCATAAAATTTTACGGAAAGGAAAATGTTAAGGAGAAGGAACTGAGAAAAAAATTCGGCATCATACTTCAGAATCCCGATGACATGCTCTTCAACGCCACGGTGATGGAAGACCTGGAATTTGGTCCTGCCCAGATTGGAATGAAAAGAAATGAGTTCGAGAAGATACTGGAGGAACTGGATGAAATTTTTTCCCTTTCCCCTTTGCTTAAAAAACCGCCCTTCAAACTCAGCGAGGGGGAAAAGCAGAGGGTGGCGATGGCATGCGCCCTGGCCACAAAGCCGGAGGTCTTGTTCTTGGATGAGCCCTTCTCCGCCCTGGATGTGGGAATGAAAAGAAAGGTGGTGGAATACCTCAACAAATTGAATGCAGAGGGAATGGCGATGGTAACGGTTTCTCATGAGCTTGATATAATACCCCGTGTTGCCGACAGGGTTTACCTCCTGAACAGGAGAGTTGTGGCTGAGGGTAAAGTTGAGGAAATACTATCGGATGATAAAATTCTTACAGAAAATGGAATGGAGCCGCTCCCGGTGGCAAAAATCGCCGCCGCCCTCGGTATGAAGGATATACCGCTCACAATAGAGGAGTTTATCAATGCATTAAAGTCCAAATAGTTCTTTGCCCTCTCCCTCCTCTATGAGAGGCTTATATGAGGAAATCATGTCAAGGGCTTCTTCTATGTCCTCTATCTTTGTCACGAGATAGTATGCCACTCTGCTCTCGTCCTCCTTATTGTATGTCACCTTCACTATGAAACCGCGCTTGCTGGAGTATATTATCTCCCTTTCCACACCTTCCTTTGCCTCCTCGGCCTTTGCGCCTTTTGCCTTCCTCTCCAGTCCCTCGTCTATGGCCCTTTCTATATCCTTAAGGCTTTCCTTGGCCCTCTTCTCCCATCTCTTCTCCGTAAGAAAATCCTCATAACCCTCAAAGTATTCCTTTTCCATCTTCTTTTTCTCCTCATGCTCGAGGGAAAACTCTGGAAGGATGAACTCCTTTGCCATGAAGAATTATTACCACTTCATTTAAAAAGTTATGGTTTCGCCGGTTCCTCTCTTCTCCACAAAATGTAGGAATATATCACCAGAAAAAGCGAGATGGCAAATATGGGGATGAGCACAATGAAGATGGCATAATCCCTTACAAAGATGGAAAATACGGCTATAATTGCAGCAATTTTGAACAACTTTCCTCCCATCTCATGGGTTTTCTTCCATACATAATCGCTGCTCATTGTCCATGGTGTTCTTATTCCCACAAACCAGTTCCTCTCTGCCCTGCTCAGAAGAATGCCGAGATAGAAAAAAAGGAGGGCGAACAGGAGAGGCATTGTCAGGTTAAAATCCATTTTAATTCCCAGGTTCCAGAGGATAATCTGAAAATGGATAACGGCGAGATAGAAAAGGAAAATGAAGATGAAGCCGTCATAATACTTCCTGAATTTCTCTATGTTTTTCCTCAGAGGATCGATACGGGGAATGGCAAGGAAGAGGAGCAGGAGGAAAATCATTGTAGCAGGTATAAGAAAAAGACCCCACTCCTTTGCCATATGGCCATCCTCCTCTCCTATTTCATTCCAGTGAACTGCCATCTCCGAAGGAATGCTGCCATATTCGCATATGCTGATGGCAAATGAGATAAGAATCAGTAAAAGGGAGGCAAGAAATATCTTTTTCATTGGGGAGAATATGGGGAAGGGAATAAATATTTTGTGCAATTTCTCCTTATGTTATTATTCATAAACTATTATATCGATTAATATTTAAAATGTTTCCCGAAAATCCTTATATTTTTGAAATTAATTATCCTTGGAGGCATAATAAAAATGGAGGTAAAAAGATGAAAAAATATGTTATAGGAGGAATGGTTTTGGTGGGTATAGTGGCGATTCTGGCAATAGCCGGAAATGCTAAAGGAGCGACAATAAATGTGCCGGCAGATTATCCGACAATACAGCAGGCAGTGGATGCCGCAAGTGATGGCGATACCATTATCGTGGCAGCAGGAACATATATGGAGAGTGTGACCATAAACAAGAGCATCACTCTCACAGGTCAGCCGGGAGCCAAAATAGTGTGTCCGTCATCGCCCGAAGATGTGAAGATTCAGGAAAGCAGTCACATTTACGAATATGTGATTGGAATATTTGGTGGAACATATGAAAGCAGTAACGATACCTATTATGGTGGTGGCACAGTCGATGTGGATGTATCCGGCTTTACCATAGACAGCAATAATTATGTGCCCTCTGATAGATATGTTGCCATATTCTTCAGGAACATGGTGGGAAGCATATCCGATTGCAGCATAATAAACACTGATGTGAATGGACATGAAACCTTTGGCATACTCGGATATGGAGATGACAATAATGTGAATATAAATGGTAACACGGTTGACCAGTTTGCCAGAGGAGGAATAGGAGTAAATGGCGGGATGTTCACCATTTCAGACAACACGGTTATAGGGCCAGGTCTTGGAGTGCCGATAACATG
>Ga0164318_10005849_pt1 | contig 11903 bp, 12 predicted proteins | sample GuaBasSedimGuay9_FD_113734 | JGI IMG/M metagenome (GOLD analysis project Ga0164318, IMG submission 113734) | Subseafloor sediment microbial communities from Guaymas Basin, Gulf of California, Mexico - Guay9, Core 4571-4, 0-3 cm | ecosystem: Environmental > Aquatic > Marine > Hydrothermal vents... | reverse complement strand
GAAAATAGTTTACCCTTAAGGAGCGCCGATTTTACCGAATCTGCGGTGTTGGCAAGGACTTGAAGTATCATAGTACGTCTGCGCCCTTGCCGCCTTGCACCTGCCTGCAGCAGGCAGGTCTTCTGCAAACTCGACGCTTGCAGGATTTAGGTGATATGCAAAATGTAACATATAGAGAATTTAAGGTGTGATACAAAAAAGTAATTGATAAGGAACGAGGACGAAATAACATCCCCAAGCAGGCGCGCGGATTCTGGTCAGGTTTGTTCGATCTAAAAGTGCAAAAGTTGCAGAAATAGTGAACTGTTTCAAGATGTCTGCGCTTATAAATCTGGCAAAGATGGCCTGAAGCTGCGATGCATAGTTGAGGAAATTAATTTGTTCTCGTTCCTAACAGGGTAAAATGTCACTTTTTTGTATTATACCCGAATTTAATCAATAGGTAAAAAAGTAACCGCTAATGGCTGACTGCACAGGACGATTTTTTTATAGGTCAAGGCTGAAACTGCATGATTCATCATCATATTCAAAATCAACAATTGCAAACTCAGAGCCCACGGATTTAAAGTGAAGATTCCAGTTTTTATACTGGTCTCCTGCAAAATCACAATTGATTGTTCCAAGCCGCGCGTGTAACTTTAAAAGTTTCGAAATAACGGATTCATGGAACATAACCGTGATCCTGAACTTATCGTCATCATCAAGTTCATATTGCAGATCGTTTTCAGACTTGTTATTTTTCATTATAACGTAATTGTCCGCTCAGGGTACGAATTTACGGGAACCCAGGGTATGTAAGGTTTTAACCGAATATTTCGGTCACTTGGCAGGTCCTGGTAATTCCAGAGTCATACATTGATTTGACGGACCGCATGTTTTTGAAGTCATTTTCGGCTGTTTTCCTGAGGGACCTACACCAATAGCATGATTTGTCACGCTGACTACCCGTTCAAGGGATTCTGATTGACACTGAGGGCAGACCAGATCTACTTTTTCATCCGTATTGATAAATAATTTTTCAAAAATCTCGCCGCATTGAAGGCATCTGAATTCATACATTGGCATTTTTTTGTGCTCCTAAACGGATTTTTATGATAAATAATAAAGTAACCGATCGCAGGTTCAGGCATTGAAGACCCGAAGTCTGAAGGTGAAATATTAAGGATGTGCAGACATGCATGCCTTTACAAATGAAAACTACATGTTTTTTTGCTGAAAACAGTTGTCATGGTAATAGCTCAGCAGGGATGCAAACTTACGGGAACCCTTAAATACCTGCACAATCATAAATTTTGATTATAACTACCAGACGGAATAAAGTCAAATCAAACTCAAGGTTAGCCGCCTGCCGGAGTTGCTGATTCTATTAATCATGGATTTTGCGAATATAGTCAATGCAGTTGCCCATAGAGATTATATAATCGGTTGATATCCCGAGGACAATTTTTTGAGCATGACAAAGAATTGAGGGAAAAGGGCATTCCCGGACAGCCTCACAGGAAAGCAGGAGGGGGAGTGTCGCGTAAAATCATCAGCGGGCCAAAAAAACCGGGAATTGATTACCGGGAACGGATAAAATTAATGATACTATCTTTTCATCCATGTTTTGAGACGGATATTCAGATTATTCCCGGCTCCAGGCCTTTAAATTCATCTGATCTTGAAACGATAAACAGGGCTGAAGCCATTATACTGCCTCAGGGATGCAGGGAAGAACTGTATAGAGCATGTTCGAAACTGGATATACCCATATTTCCGGATTATAAAATGCGTTTTGCTTATCCGGGGAAAGTGGGACAGAGTATTATGTTTGAAAATTTCGATATACCCCATCCGGGGACGGTTATCTGGAACAGTGTGAAAGATTTCAAAAAAACATACCCTGACATGAAGGCCTTGTCTCAGGAATTGCCTTTTTTTATAAAGGATGACAGGAGTCATGAAGCAGATGGCATTTTTTTCATTAATGACATGCCGTCTCTTTTAAAGGCATTGGAGCATCTGACAAACCAGGAAAGAATGGGAAGACCCGGTTTTGTGAGACAGGAATATGTGGCATCCGGCGGCAATGTGCTAAGAGCGGTAATCATAGGTAAGACGATTATTGCTTACTGGAAACGGCCCGGCAAAAAAGGTGACATCATTACCACAATCAGCAAAGGCGCCATTATCGATAATCAATGGCGCCCTGATCTTCAGCTAAAGGGGGTTAACCAGGCTCAGGCCTTATCAATATCTACCGGTATTAACCTTGCTGCAGTTGATTTTGTATTTAATTTGTCAGAAGAAAACCAGGAACCTCTTGCGCTTGAAATTAATTATTTTTTCGGCAGACGCGGGCTCGGAGGAATGAAAAATTATTATCAACTTCTTTTAAAGGCAATTAAAAATTGGCTTAAGGATACAGGATTAGATGCGGAATCGGTAATACTTGTATAGATTTCAAAAAAAAGAATTTGGACACGGATAAACACGGGTTACTTAAACACCTGAGCAGTTACAAAAGGATAATAAATATTTTTTGTAATCGTTTACCATGGGGCGTACGAACTTACGGAACCGATTACATCCTTTTATTCTTTAACCTTGACGTAAACCCTGCGTGACCTTGGGCCGTCAAATTCACAGAAAAAGATCTTCTGCCACGTTCCAAGAAGAAGTTGACCATTTTCTATAATTACTGTTACTGAACTTCCAATAATTGATGCCTTTATATGGCTGTCCGCATTACCTTCAAGATGACGGTAAGACCTGTCATAGGGCACCAGTTCATTAAGTTTTTTGATTATATCCCGGCAAACGTCAGGATCCGCACCCTCATTTATCGTTATGCCGGCAGTGGTATGAGGCACATAAACAACACAAATTCCCTCTTGCAGCCGCGCATTCGATATCTCCTTTTGCACCAGGCGGGTAATGTCAACCATATCGATCCTGGCATCCGTTTTTACGGAAACAGTAACAGGCATGTTAAGCTCCTGACGCGTAAAAATAAGTTCGCAGAATTGGCGCTCGGATTTCAGGCTGATTTTTTTTTCTCAATAGCTGCGTGATCATGAAAGCCTTCTTCTTTCAAATAGACATTAATGGTTTCTTCCTGGGAGGTTTTCCAAATACCCCCGATATAATTTGCCATGACAGGAATTTCTCTGTAGGATTCGCCCCTGTCTATCAGGATGGCCAGTTCAATTTTTTTGGGCCTGCCGTAATCCATGAGCGCATCCATAGCCGCCCTTACCGTTCTTCCCGTAAAAAGGACATCATCAACGAGGATAACAACCATATCATCAATAGAAAAAGGCAACTCTGTTTTTCTCACAACAGGAGTTGGGCCGATCTTTGTCCAATCATCACGATACAGAGTAATATCAAGAATTCCAATAGGGGGAGGTGATTCATTAAGACGGGCAATGGCCTCTCGTATCCTGACTGCGAGATAAGCTCCACCTGTCCGGATACCAACCATTACAACCTTATCAATAGAAGGGTTTTTTTCTATGATCCGGCCGGCAATATTTTGAATATTCTCAAGAATATCCTGTTCTGTTAATATTATTGTTTTTTCCATAACAGGTAATAGTTCAAGGGGTGCAAAATGACGGCATTTTAGGGCCTAAAAAATGGGCGCTTCACTGTCAAACACAACGATTTATTCAGTATGTAAAAACGCAGCTACTTGATATTATACAATGTGTAAAAACTAAGACTGTCCAATTCTGTATTAAAACATGGTTTTATTGCCTGAAGCGATTAAATTCCTATACAATTTTGGAACTGAAAATTTTTTACCGTAAAAAATTATCCCCGGAGGTAAGCGAGCTTGCGAGAACCTGATATCAACCATATGCCTGCGGTAATTTTTTCGCAAGCCTTGATTTTGAAAAAATTGCTATTCCCGGATAACCTCCAGGGAATAAGAATGAAACCTTGAATTCTGAACAGTTAAATATAAATTTACCAGTTAATTAAAAAAAAGTCAAAAATTAAAGTTATTATCCAGCCTCCGATATCAATTTTCTTGACTTGAAAATAAACGTAAATTAAAATAATTAATATTTTATCAGTTTTGAAAATAATAATTGCTCATATTATAAAGGTTTGCTATTTTTGAGTGAGCTTCAAAATAATGGATTCTTTTGAAAACGTTTCCTTTTGTCCCTTCTCTGCTTCAAGCCAAAATACATGAACATACCCTCCTCATGCCTTGATTTAAGACAATATCCGGGATCAAATACTTTTTCTACAGACGTCGGGAATTATAGATTGAATAAAAATGCGAAGAGCCTTATTATTCGGGTCGTTCGGCTATTACACAATGATTTATTGGACAGACACAAGCAAAAAAGTTGATTAAAAAACATATATTGCATACTGGTGCACCATTTCAGGGCAGGCACAGGGGGTTGCCCATTAGAAAAATATTACCGATTGAAGTTGGTTCACTCGTTCCCGCTCGGGAGCAGGAGAACGAAAATTAAATATTCAAAATTGTTTCTTAACGGCCTTTTCGTTCAGGGCCGAATTACCGAGGTATAATACCTTATTAAATAATTATGGAACTTAAGACACGGAATATTGAAATAGATGAATTAACTAAAACGCTCGACTATACCTTTAAAAATCCTGAACTGCTCTTTCAGGCGTTTCGTCATGCTTCATATGTAAATGAGCATGCAAATCCGGATTTAAAAGATAATGAGCGACTGGAATTTTTAGGAGATGCAGTACTGGATCTTGCGATAAGTCATTTTCTTATGGATATATTTCAGAATGCCGAAGAGGGAGCCCTCTCCAAATTCAGGTCTATGGTTGTGGATGAGGTCGGTTTGTATCAGGTCGCGGTTTCTTTGCGCTTAGGCGATTATCTACTTTTAGGCAAGGGGGAAGAACAAAGCCTCGGCAGGGAAAAACCCTCCATTCTTTCTAATACCGTCGAAGCCCTGTTGGGCGCCCTCTACCTTGATGCCGGGTTTGACAAGACTATGAAAATTATCGGCAGGCTTTTTTCTCCGTTGCTCGAAAGAGTTAAAGCGAAGGAAATTGCTCATGATTTCAAAAGCGCTCTTCAGGAATATACGCAAAAGACTTATAAAACCCTGCCTAATTACCGTCTCGTAAAAGAGAGTGGGCCGGCCCATGATAAAATATTCAGCGTTGAGTTGACTATTGCCGATAAGGTAATAGCGACAGGGAATGGAAAGAGCAAAAAAGAGGCGGAACAAGATGCGGCAAAGGAGGCTTTCTTTTGTCTGAAACAAGACTGAGGCCTTTAATTGTGCCAATCTTTATTCCAAACAAGGGATGCTCCAACCGGTGTATTTTCTGTGAACAGGAAAAAATAACCTCTCTGCAATCTCAATCCGTAAATGGAAGGTATGTCCGGGAGGTCATTGATAAAGCCATAAGCTCTAAAAAATTCGACACCGCAAGAAATCCTGAAGTCGCTTTTTACGGCGGCACCTTTTCCAACCTTCCCCTTCGACTAATGATTGAACTTTTAGGGGCGGTTGCTCCTTATATAAAAAAAGGTTTTTTTCATTCGATAAGAGTCTCAACACGTCCTGATGCCCTTGGAGCAGATCGTCTTGACCTGATGAAAGACTATGGGGTCTTAACCGTGGAACTTGGCGTCCAATCCATGGATAATGATGTGCTTGAACTTTCAAAAAGGGGGCATACCGCAGCGGATACAGTGAACGCGGTTCATCTCCTCAGGAAATATGGATTCAGGGTGGGCGCTCAACTTATGCCCGGACTGCCGGGGGATTCTGTTGATACCTTCCGGGCAACCATAACAAAGGTAATATCATTACACCCGGACATGGCCAGGCTCTATCCGCTCCTTGTCATCAAGGGAACCGGCCTTGCCAAATGGTATCAAGAGGGCAAATATCAACCTCTTGAGCTTGAAAAGGCCGTGCAAATCTGCATTGAGAGCTGTATTCGTTTAGAAGCGGAAGGGATCCCTGTTATTCGTATAGGACTTATGAGTTCCCCTTCCCTTTTAGAAGATGGCCGGATCATGGCAGGCCCCTGGCATCCGGCCTTCGGGTTTCTGGTTCGGTCGGGCATTCACCAAAAAAACATACAAAATGACTTGCCTGCCCCGGGAAAGGCTTCTGAAATCAGGATCTTTGCCCCTCAAAGAGAAATCGCTCTCATAAGGGGTTATAAAAACCGTGGTCTGAAGCTTATTGAAAAACAGACACAGGCTAAAGTTATATCAGTACATTCAGATGATTCTATCCCGCCCGGCAGGATAAGAGTGGAGAGTATATGAGTTTGTTATCCGGTTTTATAACCATAGCAGGTCCTCCGAACGTGGGGAAATCCACACTTATGAACTATATACTCGGAGAAAAAATATCTATCGTATCTTCCAAACCTCAGACAACCAGGAACCGCATTATCGGGATTTATCACAGAAATGACTGTCAGATGGTTTTTATGGATACGCCCGGTATCCATAAGACCATAACGCCGCTCCACAAAAGCATGGTAGAATCCGCACGTATGTCTTTTCAGGAAGTAGATATAATTCTCTTTATGATTGAATTATATCATCCCGACGTTCCCGACATATCCTCCATCCTATACAGGATGCGAGACGTCAAAAAACCATGCATACTCCTTATTAACAAGATTGATACAGGCCCTAAAGAGCAGGCGCTTCCGGTTATTGAAAAATTCAGGCAATACCATGATTTTCATGCGATTATCCCTGTTTCCGCACTCATGGGTGATGGAGTGGATATCCTCCTTAAGGAGATAAAATCATTATTAAAGCCGGGCCCCAGGTTTTTTCCTCAGGAAATGGCGACCGATCAGTCTGAAATGTTTCTCGTCTCCGAGATTATCAGAGAAAAGATATATGAGCTTTTATGGAAGGAATTACCATATTCATCTGCCGTTACAGTGGACAAAATGGAGGAAATACCGAAAAAAGATCTTCTTTCTATCGCCGCACGCATCTATGTGGAAACAGATTCCCAAAAAAGGATCCTAATCGGAAAAAATGGCCGGATGATCAAGGCCATAGGCAGTTCGGCCAGGCTGGAATTAGAAAAGAGATTGGGAGTGCGGATCTATCTGGATATCCTGGTAAGAGTTGAAAAGAACTGGTCAACGGATACGAGAGCCTTAAGACGGTTGGGGTATTAAAGGTGAAAAAAAGATGTAAAAAGTTGCCTTGAAGTGATTTGAAGGATGCCAAATTCTGCTTGACTTTATTTGGTATTTTGTTTATCGATTACAAAACTTATTTGTAAGGCATGAAGGGAAGACGGTGAAAATCCGCCGCGGGCCCGCCACTGTGATCGGGGACAAACGCCGCAAAATGCCACTTTCTATTTTGGAGGCTGTCCGGGAACAGCAATTTTTTCCAAAATCAAGGCTTGCTCAAAAAATTACCGCAGACGTAGAGTTGATATTTCGAGGATAATTTTTTGAGCATAACACAAATTTTGGGAAAGAGAGCATTTTCGGACAGCCTCCATGTGTGGATGGGAAGGCGCGGTTAGTAGGAAGATCCGTAAGCCAGGAGACCTGTGTCTGTGAAACATTAGCCTTTTTATATTAAACCCTCGCGGCTTGGGGTTGAGGCACATACAATCTGAGGATGAAAACGGAATCCCCGGATCGATTCAATCGATCCGGGGATTTTTTTTTGTGAACTGGAAGGAAATAATCTCAGCATATGGCGCAAAAATTTTGTTCGTCTTCAAGGCGTGGTAACAGTTGCATGGTAGATACGGGTTTGAAACCCGTATAGTATGCATTCCCACGCCGGAGCGGGTGAACGAGAAAAACTATCAATGAATTAAAAATGAATTAAAAGGAAAGTGGTCGTGTTTTTTATTCGGGATCTGTTTTATATTGCAGCATTCTTTTATCTATTGAGCCTGGGCATAGGCATTTTGTGTCGTGGTAAATTGATATTATTCTTTCGATGCCTGCTGTTTATCGGCCTTTTTGCTAATCTCCTTTCAATCACAGGCCGTTACTATTTTTCCTGGCCGTTGATGCCTATGTACCAGGTTCCTTTTTTTCTGCCTCTTGTTATCGGCGTTCTCCTTTTCAAAACAATATGGCACAAACAGGCAGGGTGTATGCTGCTTGTTTGTGCGCTCTGCCTTTTGTCCATGGCGGCCGTTTTTTTCCCAAATGATTTTTATCTCCCTTTTCTTGAATCCCGAACATTTTTTTCACATCTTTTTTTTTGGGCGGGTATCGTGGGCCAGGCTTGTTTTATAATCGCAGGCGCCCATGCGCTTGTTCATATACGTTTGTGCCGTACAAACAGCGGCAACGGGCAGGCGCAAAAGCTGGAAAAGTCGAAAAACCGTGTTTTTCCCGGAAACAGGACCCGGACATCACGGTGGGTTGTCTGGGGGTTTGCCTTCTGGACCATCTCCATGTTTTCCGGAGAAATCTGGTCATATCTTGGCTGGGGCAGCCCGGTCGTGTGGGATAACGCCGCCATTCTTACCGCCATGGCTACCTGGTTTTATTATACTTGTTTTCTCCATCTCCATTTGCAAAAAATGTGGAATTCTCAAAGGCAGGCCTATGCGGCCGTATTCGGCGCTGTTTTGACGCTGATTTTTAATTTTTACCCTGATCTGGGGAAATTCAAGTTCCCTGATCTGAACCATCTGTTTCAATTTCTACGGACAATATTATGAAAAAAATCTGGAAGGCCTTAGGGAGCATCCGCCTGACCATCATAGTTCTTTTGCTCCTTGTCTGCGATCTGGCAGGCGGTTATGCGAGCCTCAGGGGAAGTGAAAAAATATTTAAACCGCTTAACGATTTGGGACTGATTGAATGGATCAGCACTTACGGGAAAACATATCCGGGTCATACGGTCTGGTTTTTTGCATTGTTTGTCCTGCTGTTTCTGCTGGCGGTCAATACCTTTGTCTGCACCACGGACAGGGTGTTTGTCCTGATTGAAAACCGCAAACATTTCCTTAATCGTCTCCGATTTTTCCTTAAATTCTCAGTCCATATTATGCATTATGCCCTGATTATCATTCTGATCGGTTATCTTGTCAGTTACCTCTATGCCGTAACCTGCTCCAACATGATTATCGCCCTGAATCAGGATTCCATGATTCCAGGCACAAAGATCAGGGTGTTGCTGCAATCGATCGATATTGACTATTACCAGGGAGACAGGCTCGATTTTTTAAATGACCGGGCCTGTAAAGTCAAAGCTGACCTGCTGTTAACTGCAGATGACAAACAGACAAGCAAAACCATCGGCCTTAACGACCCTTTTTGGTTTAAGGATTTGAGTTTTCATCTTAACGATTTTGCTCCCAGATCCAAATCCGGCATGCAACGGCAGCCTTATATAAGTCTTATCATAAAAAAAGATCCGGGCATGAAATTATATTTTTCCGGAACCGTGTTTTTTTTAGCGGGATTAATAATGTATCTGTATCAGTGGTTCCTGTTACAGTCGCGAAAAGGAGAAGAAATATGAAAAGCGTCTGCTGCTGCAAATCATTATTGATCGCATGCTTTGTTTTGCTTGGCGCATGGCTCCTTGGGGCCTGCAGTCAAAGTCCTGAAAACGATCCGTCCTTTGTCAATATCGGCGAATTTTCCATAAAAAAGCTTCCGGAAAATTGTACTGAAATCAGGGACGGCGCGGGCAGGATTCTGGTGCTGGTTCCCAGGGGGCAAAAACCTCCCAAAGGGTATGGAAAAAACCGGATTATTGAAACACCGGTACGCCGCGTTGTGGCCTATTCCGGATTTAATATAGGCATACTCAAGGTTTTGGGCGCTATAGATACTCTCGTAGGCGTGACCCACAAAAGGGATTACTGGACTATTGATGAGGTTGTAAAAGGGATGGATAGCGGCAAAATCGCCTGTATCGGTGAAACAAATGCGATCGATTTTGAAAAACTTAAAAGCATCGAGCCGGACCTGGTACTGACATGGGATGCATGCGCAATCTCCATGATCAATGAACTCGGTATTCCAGGGGTGATTACAACCACAGGGGAAGCCATGGATCTAAATACGCGGATGCGCTTTGCCCGGTTTTTGGCCCTTTTTTTTAATCGGGAAAGGGAGGCGGATGAATATGTGGCAAAAGTCCAAAACGCCATTAAGAGTGTGAAGGATTCGTTTTTAAATTCTGATTTTGACAAAGGGCCCCGTCCAAAAGTGATTTGGGGTGATATATACGAAAAAAGGGTGATGGTGGAGCCTGGAAATTCATGGGCCGCTGAAATGATTGAACTGGCAGGAGGGGATTATCTGTTCGATGATATTTCCGGGGCAAGCTGAATTGAGATTACACTGGAAAAGTTTCTTTCCAGCGGCAAAAAAGCGGATATCCTCTTTACTTATCGGACCGCCGGAACGGGCGTTACATCCAGGGCGGCGCTTTCGCATGAAAACCCGATTTTAAAAAATATTAACCCGTTGACAAAGGGGAAAGTCTTTGCTCCTCTCCCATGTTATTCCCAGTCTGCTGACCGGCTTGATGAAATTATTTTTGAGATAGCCGCAATTTTACATCCGAAGCGATTTCCGGGGTATAACAAAAAGTTTTTTACCGAATTGCCTGGAAAAGATGTAGAGAAGGATGCATCACGATGAAGGAACATCAAATAAAGGAAAATATTGCCGTTCAACCAAAAAGATATCGCTCGCTGTTTGTATTTTTTACAGTTGTTTTGTTATTCTCCGCAGCGCTTAATATTATGCTTGGAAGCATAAATATTTCTTTTTCCGAGCTTTTCAGGATTATTCACACACATGATACGGTAACAACCAACGGATTTATTGTCTGGAAAATCCGGATTCCAAGAACCATTGCCGCTGTCATCGGAGGTGCCTATCTCGCTGTTTCCGGCCTTTTGCTCCAGGTTTTTTTCCGGAACCCGATCGTGGGGCCGTTTATTTTAGGGATATCATCGGGAGCCACACTCATTGTTTCCGTAGTGATGCTGACCACCCTGAGCCTGGGGTTTACGGCGCTGGCCCCTTTTTTGACGACTCTTTCCGCTCTTGCCGGCGCATACGCAGTCATGGCGGTTGTGCTTTTAATTGCCGCAAAGGTCAAAAATGCGATTACGCTTCTTATCGCGGGATTGATGATGGGGTATCTGTGCCACGCAGTTACCAGCGTTCTTGTGGCCTTTGCCAGGCAGGAAAATCTCAAGATGTTCGTACTCTGGCAGCTTGGCAGCTTTTCCGGATTTAAATGGAGCGAGATCCGGATTTTATTCATCTTCGGAGGCCTGATCCTTGTCCTGGTTTACGCGCTCAGCAAGCCGTTGAATGCGTTTCTTTTGGGGGAGGCATACGCGTCAACCATGGGGGTCAATATCCGTGTGTTCAGGTTTTTGATTATTTTTTGTTCCTGTGCCCTTGCGGGTATGGTGACAGCCACGGCAGGACCTGTTGCCTTTATCGGTTTGGCAGTGCCTCACATGGCCCGTCTTTGTTTTGTTACATCCGATAACAGGATACTGATCCCCGGAACTGTTTTGACAGGGGCGATTGTAACAGGTCTGTGCGATCTTGTCGCCCGCCTTGCTTTTTCGCCCATAGAGCTTCCGATCAGCTCCATAACCGCGTTTTTCGGCGCACCGATTGTTATCAGCCTGTTAATCAAAAGGAAGGTATCCATATGAGCGGCTCAGGAACCAGCACGATCATGAAAACCAAAAATCTATCTGTTGGCTACAACAGAAAAACAGTCCTCTCACTCGTTGATCTTTGCTTTGAAAAAGGAAAGTTCATATCCCTGCTCGGGCCTAACGGCTCCGGCAAGACTACCCTTTTAAGAACCATGGCAGGTCTGCTGCCCCCTTGTGACGGATCTGTTTTAATCGATCAAATACCGCTGAATGAATTCAGGCAGGAGTATCTTG
>Ga0164318_10005848_pt1 | contig 11903 bp, 11 predicted proteins | sample GuaBasSedimGuay9_FD_113734 | JGI IMG/M metagenome (GOLD analysis project Ga0164318, IMG submission 113734) | Subseafloor sediment microbial communities from Guaymas Basin, Gulf of California, Mexico - Guay9, Core 4571-4, 0-3 cm | ecosystem: Environmental > Aquatic > Marine > Hydrothermal vents... | reverse complement strand
GGGCGGATTGTGGAAGAAAACACCCCGGATGAATTCTTTGACCATCCCCAGCATGAACGAACCAAGTTGTTTCTCAGCCAGATTCTCCACTAGCCGTCGGGGCCGAACGGCGCAATTTGCCCTCCGATACTTATCACCATGACACTAGGCAGCAAGGAGCTCCGACAACCTCCGGGCATTCAGCACCGCATTGCCTTCCCCGTCATTATTGAAATAGCAGAATACCGTCTTGCCCCGCTCAAGAAATTTTGCGATGTTTTTCGCCCAGGCCTGCAGCTGTTCATCGCTGTAGCAGCCGCCGTAATGCCCGTCCGGGCCATGCAGACGAAGATAAACGAAGTCAGCCGGATCCATCAGCGGGGTTGGCTGGCGGGCAAAATCATGGAGGCAGAAAGCCGCGTTTTTTTTCGCCAGGAGAGCGTAAACCTGTTCGGTATACCAGCCCCCGTGCCTGAACTCGAAGGCGCAGCGATAACCGGACGGCAGGATTTGAAGAAAATCTTCCAGGAGGGAAACATCCTTTTCCAGCGACGGCGGCAGCTGGAAAAGCAGGGCGGCAAGCTTGGCTTTCAGGGGTTTCACCAGGTGCAGGAAAAGGTACAGATCGTCCCGGCATTCCCGCAGCCGGCGATAGTGGGTTATCCCCCGATGGGCTTTGAGGGAGAACAGAAAATCAGCGGGACTTTTGTCCCGCCAGTGCTCGACGGTTTTTATCCTGGGCCGATGGTAAAAAGTACTGTTCAACTCCACCGTATGGAAACAGGTGGAGAAATACTCAAAATACTTCGCCCTGATCAATCCCCGGGGATAGAAAACCCCCTGCCAGTGGGGATAGTAAAAACCACTGGTACCGATAAAAAGTTTTTTATCGTTCATCTCCCCCCGTCTGCAATATTTAGTTGCCGACGCCATCCAGCTGCATATTACTGCACTTCTTTGCGTTTTTCCTCATCCCTGATTTCCCGTCGCAGGAGTTTGCCGACCTTTGATTTCGGCAGCATATCGCGGAATTCTATATAATGAGGAATCTTGTAAGGGGCCAGGCGTTTACGGCACCAGCCCGTCAGTGTCTGGCCGTCAACCCCCTTGGCATCTTCCTTGAGCACCACGATAGCCTTGATACGTTCGCCGCAGCCGGCATCCGGTATACCAACCACGCAGGCGCCCATGACCGTGGGATGATCCTGCAAAGCCGCTTCAATTTCTGAGGCTGAAATCCGGTAGGCCTTGTATTTGATGGTATCCGCGGTTCGCTCGACAAACTGGATCTCACCATTTTCGGTCAGGCGAACATAATCACCCATCCGGTAAAATATTTCATCACCGATACGCACATAGGAACGATTGGTTTCTTCCGGCTTGTTCCAGTAGCTTTTATTGGTATAAACTGAAGTTACCAGCAGTTCCCCAACAGCCCCGGAATCAACTTCCTCCAGGGTTTCGGGATCAACGACCAAGCAGCGTCGGGAAGGCAGGATACTGCCCACCGTCCGGGGGTCCGGTTCCTTGTCAAGGCGGCTGTAAGTGAGGTGCCCGACTTCGGTTGAACCGTAGACCTGGTACAGAGGATGGCTGGTCAACTCGCGCCAGCGGTTGAATATTTCTCCCGGCAGCACATCTCCCCCGCAATAGCAGTATTCAAGTGAAGAAATATCGTAGCTTGAGAGACGGTCGTTCTCCAGAATCATCCGGTAAAGGGCTGGAACTCCGAGCATCCAGCGCACCTTAAAACGCTCAATCTCCCGCAGCACGGCGTCGACCTCCGGCACCGGCATCAGCACCGTGGTATTGCCGAAGTTAAGCCCGGCGGCAAACAGAAATCCCTTGGCCATAATGTGAAACAGCGGGTTGACCATGATCATGGTGTCACAGCTTTTATTGATATAGGGACGGAAAACCTCCATGACATCCTCGACATAGGAAACTTCGCTGACATGGCTGCCTGGCACCCCTTTGGGAAATCCGGTGGTGCCACCGGTATACATGATATAGGCCAGATCCTTGCAAGCGTCGATCTCAACTTCCGGAGGCTCGGCCGGCGCTCTCCGCAAAAGATCATTGAAACGGTAGATATTTTCTCCTTTAACGGTACTGCCTCGGGGGATTCTATCAACCAAGGTCCCGAAGACCTTCTGCCAGGTATAGAGCAAATCGGTAAGGTTGGTAACGATTATCCGCTTTAAAGGATGCTGCCGGTCAACTTCCTTAACATAGCCGAAATTGGTATCCATGCAGATCACCGTCTCGACCCCGGCATCCTTAACCATGTAAAGCAGTTCATGTGAAGTATAGATTGGCGAAACCGGCACCACCACGGCCCCCAGTTTCTGGATGGCAAAATTGGCAATGATCCACTGGGGAGAATTCCCCAAATAAATCATCACTTTGTCCTGGTGTCCTATTCCCAGTCGGTGCAGGGCGGTAGTAAACTGGTCGATCATCAGCTTGAGAAAGCGGTAGGAAAATCTCCGGCCCAGGTAGATCAAAGCGTTTCGTTCCGGATATTTTTGGCAGGCCTCTTCAAAAGCCGTAAACGTGTACACCCTGGAAAAATCCATTCTAAACTCCGAAATAGGCCGCTTTGACGTCGGGATTGTCAAGCAGTTCCTGACCGGACCCGGACATCACTCCTGATCCGTTTTCCATGATATAGGCGTAATCGACGATCGGAATAACCGGGCGGGCGTATTGTTCGGTAACAATAATAGAGATTTTTTTTGCTTCCCGAATCCGTTTGACCGCCTCCATGACCACCTGTTGATAAGCCGGGCTCAAGCCCAGGAGCGGTTCATCAAGAAGCAGCAGTTTCGGCTGGGCCATCAGGGCCCGGCCGATAGCCGCCATCTGCTGCTCCCCGCCGCTCAAGAAGCCGGCCGGACGACGCAGCAGCTTCTCCAAAGGCGGGAAAATTTCCAGAACATAGTCAAGGGTATCCCTGGATTCCTGTCGAGTCGCCATGTAGGCCCCAATTTTGAGGTTCTCCATGACGCTGCTTTCGGGAAAAAGACGACGTCGTTCGGGGCAGAGAACAATGCCGAGGCGGGCACGGAGATGGGGTCTCAAACCACTGATCTCCCGACCTTCAAAGGTAATTTCCCCCATCACGGTTATCTGTTCTCCCCCCCGCATCTTCTCTTTTATTTTCTGGTCGAGAATGATCCCGGAGAGAGTGTACATCAGGGTTGATTTGCCAGCACTGTTGGCTCCAAAAACCCCGACAATCTGATTTTCATGACAACGCAGGGAAATATTGTTAAGGGCCAGCATGTTTTCATAAAAAACCATCAATCCATCGGCAGCCAGCATCCCAATCGTCCTCCTTAAGCTCCAAGATAGGCTTCTTTAACCTTCTCGTTTGCCATCACCTCTTCCGGTGATCCCTCGACAATCTTTTCGCCATAACTGATGGCCATAACCCGTCTGGCAACCCTGAAAAGTTCTTTCAGGCGATGTTCAATCATGATGATCGTCACCCCGGATTTATTGAGCTTTTCAATCAGGGGCACCATGGAGGCAATTTCACTCATGCTTAAGCCTGAAAAAACCTCGTCGCAGATCAAAAGATCGGGATTCAACGCCAGGCAACGGGCCAGTTCAAGACGCTTGAGATAACCGGTCGGCAGGGTGCCGGCAAGTTTGTAGGGAACCTTCGATTCACGTTCAAAGCCAACCTCCTCAAGCAGATCCAGGGCAATGATATTGCGGTCTCCGTGGCGGCCGCCGCCCCGCCAGCCGCCGGTTTTGCGGGCCCGGGGACCATAAAGCGGAATGATCAGGTTTTTGTAGGCCGGCAGACTGCTGTAAGGGCGCATAATTTGGAAGGTCCGGCAGATGCCGAGATTGACAATTTTATGGGGCTTCATCCCCCTAATGTTGCGGCCGTTGAATATAATGTCACCGGCCGTTGCCTTGATAAAACCGGTAATACAATTGATCAGCGTTGTTTTACCGGAGCCATTCGGTCCGATGACTCCCATTACTTCCCCTTTTTCGATTGAGAAATCGATGCCGTCCAGGGCGGTAATGCCGCCGAATTTCTTGGTCAACCTGTTAACTGTCAACATTGCCATCAGATTTCCACCCATCGCTCAAACTGATGATATTTGCGGGAAAGATAATTGAGCAAACCCTCGCCCTTGATAACAATGACCACGGTAAGAATCAATGAATAAACAACAATTCTCAAAGGGCCAAAAGCCCGCAGGACTTCGGAGAGCGGCACCAGCAAAATTGCTCCGAGAACGGCTCCAAGCAGGGAACCGCCGCCGCCAACCACGGTGGCGGCAATCGGAATTATCGAGAAATCGAGGGCAAACATTGAAAGGCCGGCCCACATGTAAACATGGGCCAGGTAAGCCCCGGCAAAGCAACCCAGAAACGAAGCATAAAAGATGGCCTGGGCCTTGATGAAGGTTATATTGATGCCCGAAGCCCTGACTGACTGGTCGTTGTCCTTGATTCCCCTGATGACCAGGCCGAGATCCTCAACCGACAACCGGCGCAGGGCAAAAAGAAAAACCAGGGTTGCAACAACCAGGAAATACTGTTCAATCCAGGGGTTGCCAAAGCCCTGGATATCCATCATGCCGTTGGTTCCGCCGAAAAGTTCAAAAGCTTCGATAATCCGGGTCATCATCAGTGGATACATCAAGGTTATAATGGCAAAATAAACCCCCCGCAGGGGCAGGCAGGGAAGCAGCAACAGGGTACAAAAAGCGGCCCCGAACAAAGCAGCCAATGGAATGGAAATCAACGGAGACAGCAGCAGGTATTTATTCAACAGGGCAGCACCGTAACCGCCGACCCCGACAAAAAAAGAGCCGCCGAGACAGACCAGACCGACATAGTTGGCAAGAAAATCGAAAGCCATGGACAAAAGAGCATAAATGCAGATAATCAGCAAAACCTTCTGCCAGTAGGGAAAAAAATGAAGCAGCAACGGCGCTGCGAGCAGGCCTCCAATCAACAAAAACCGCGGAGCGATGAGATAGGTAATCTCACGCCATGACGAAAGGGCATAGATACCGTCGGAACGTATTTTAATGCCGCGGTCTATCCTCTCTTTACGCTTTTCTGTCTGCATATTCTCTACACTCTCTCCTCGAGTTCCTTATGTTTGCCGAAAAATCCGGAGGGTTTTAAAATCAGGGTCGCGATAATTGCCGCCAGGGTAACCACCATCTGAAAATGGGTGGCCAGATAGGTAACGGTCACAACTTGGAGAAACCCGAGGACAAAAGCGGCCAGCACGGTACCGCTCCAACTGCCGATGCCACCAACCATGCAGACGGCCAGGGCAAAAATCAAGGTATTATAGCCGGCCTCAACGACGATGCTACCGAGGGGGAAAAGCATCAATGCCGCCAGCCCGGACAGGGCCGATCCCAAGGCCATCGCCAACGTCGCTGTCATGTCGGAATCAATGCCAAGCATCATGGCAGCCCGCTCGTCCTGGGCAATGCCACGCAAGGCACGGCCGGTGCGGGTAAATTTGGTAAAGGCCCAAACCGCTGCAAGCATCACCAAACCGACAGCCACTACCATCAGCCGCTGATAATCGACCGGCACATCAGCAATAAAAACTACCCCCTCCTTCACCACCGGCAGGGTAAAAGTGGTGCCTTTGAAACCGAGCCAGCGGAAGGTTTCAATCAAAGCCACTCCAATGGCATAGGTAGCGATAATCTCGTTCATATTCATGCCCCGGATGCGTTTCAGGATAAACTGGTAGATGACCACGCCAACCAGGGCCGCACAAGCCAGGGACAACAGGGCCGCTGGCAGAAAAGGCAGATTGAGCTTGTGCATCATGATCCAGGCCACAAACCCGGTAAAAACAAAGATGGCTCCATGGGCAAAATTGGGCAGGCGGCTGGTGCCATACACCAAGGTGAAGCCAAAAGCAATCAGGATAAGTTTAAAACTGTTGACTATCCCGTAAATTAATATTTCCACCGCTAATCCCCAAGTTGGCCTGAGCCGGTTCTGCCGGAAAACAGGTTCATAACTTAATCCAGATCCAGCTTTACTTTGCACTTGTTGCAGGTTACCGCACCGCGGAAAACCTTATTGCCGCAATCGGGACAAATATAACGGGCCTCTTCAGCTTCAATAAATTTTTCCGTACCAACTTCCCGCCAGTACGGAACCGCCCGCAGGATGACCTTTTTACCAACATGCATCGGAAAGTCGTCAATATGCCGGCAAGGGAATTCATCACATTGGTAACATCCGGCATAACCTTTTTTCCCGGTGCAATCCTTGATTTCACAATGTTTGCAGTACATAAATACGTCCGCAGACATACAGCCGCCACACCGGATGTCTTCAATTGATAAATTTTCACTGCCCGGAAGGGTGCCTTTGCCGGGAATTCCTCCCTTGTAGAGATTTACCAACCGTTCCTTTAATTTATGATTATGATCTCGATGGGCAATATAAATGGCACAGACACCACAGTAAAGACCACAGGGACCGAGCAAATCAGGATTAATTGCCATGGTTCCGTTTCCTTTTCGACCAATCACTTTTCGATGCAGGGACGCAGAGACCAAGTATGGTTCCACGTCCCTGCACCTTTAGGTTGCAAAAGCAGCATATCTCAACCTTGATCATACTCAACACCAAAGCTGTCGGCATAGATTACCGGGTCCCGGCGCCGGCTGGACGGTATTTCTCCTGAGGCTTTACCGACAAAAAGAAGGCCGATAATTTCATGGTCATCGGGAATAGAGAGTATTAGTTTGACGGCAGCCGGGTCAAAAAAGGTGAACCAGAGGGTCCCAAACCCCAGGGTGGTGGCGGCCAGCATCATGTTCTGCATACAGGCCGAACCGGCCTGGACACTGCCGAGCGGCTGGTTGAAATACTCCCCAAGACCACCTTTGCGCGGATCGACAACAACCGCGATGACCAGCGGGGCTTCTTCCATAAAATCGATACTGAAACCGCCGACCCAGCCGGGACCGCCCTGTTCAAGAACCGCCTGCTTGGCCTGTTCACCGGCCTGGCGCAGCTTTTTCCTGGCTTCGGGAGAAGTGATAACCACAAATGACCAAGGCTGCTGATTCAAGGGGTTGGGAGCCTGCTGGCCGGCTTTGATAATCATCATGACCTCGTCTGGCTCCAATGACTGCCCCGGTTGAAAAGAGCGGCAGCTCCGGCGTTCCTGCAATAAAAAAAAGAGGGTGGAATAATCCATGTCCATGACTCCTCTACTTCATCCAGGGCGGCAGCATGATATCTCCAGTCGCCCCGGCTTTGGGAAAAAATTGCACCCGTTTGCCATTTTGCCACTGAAACATACAGCCGGTCGCCCCTTTTTCCGGGTCGTCGGAGGGAATAATCTGGTGGTTTTTGGCAAACTTCATGCGTCCGTACACACCCATCAGGTCCTGGGCTTCCAGGGCCTTGATAACCGCATCGGCATCCAGGCTGCCGGCCTTTTCAATGGCCTCCTTCAACTGGTAAACCGCCATGTAGCTTGAAGAGGTTCCGTAACCCTCCGGCTCCAAACCCCATTTTTTCTGGTACGCATTCACAAACTTCATGGTCCAGGGCGTCATGGTTGACGGCACGTTGCCGCCGTTGACGGCATCGACTATCGTGTACTGGCAGTTTCCCTTGGTGGCTTCCCAGAAGTTAGGCTGTTCGGCCGCTGACATGAAACCCATCGGCACGCATTTCATGCGCATATTCTTCCACTGCTTCAATAAAATTGCTGATTCCGGCATATCCATCCAGATGAAAAGGACTTCCGCTTTCAGCCGTCTGGCCTTTAAAAGACCCATGGAAAAATCGGTCGCCCCGGTGGGATAAATTTCCTGGCCCAAGACCTCCCATTTGCCGGTACCTTTCAACAGTTTGGCAATAAACCCACCGGCCTTGCGGGCGTGAGCAACATCCTGAACCATGATAAAAGCTTTTGTCAGATCATGTTCACTGTTCAAACGATTAAAAACCTTGATCATGTCCTTGCCAATCGTAATAATCTCGGAAGAGTTGCGGAAACAATACTTATATTTATCATAGGCTTTTTCTATCCGCTTGTGATAGCCGGGGCTCAAAACCCCAGTGGTTACAATGGAGACTTTTTTATATTTGCTGAGCAGGTCCATAACCGCCATTGCCGCCTCTGAACGAACCGGACCGCCAACAATAAAATCCGCCTTTTTTTCAAGGATAAGCTTTTCAACCCCGAGCAAAGCTTCGCTGACTGGAACCCCGGGTTCAAGCGACCGGGTATCAATGACTTCAACCTTAAAAGGATGGGACGCACCCCCATAGGCAACCCCGCCAGCCTGGTTGATCTCGTCAACCGCCAGTTTAATGCCCCTTTCCGCATCCCAACCATAGAGAAAGGCCGTAGACAAGGGACAGCCCAAAACAATCGGTTTTCCGGCAGCGGCAGCGGCAGCGCCGGCTGTACCTGATGCACAGACAAACAACAAAATCATCACCAACCAGAGAAAATTTTTGCCAGTTCTCATCACCCACCTCCTGTAGCGTTATGCGTTGACTCCCCACATATAACCTTCACCCTGATCACGGATGAGCAAACACCATGCCATAAAATACTATTATATTATCATTCAACTTTACTATTTCCCCATATTCTCCGGCAACTGCCGGAGATTAAAGGAAATACGACATTACAAAAGACAGAAAAGCTCGACAAACCATAAAAACGTTCTACAGAAGAGCGGAAAAATCAGGAAATGCAAATGGATATAAATTTCCCAGGTGGAAAATTATTTTCCACCTGGGAAAATCATGCCGGCAAACGGCTTCAGCTGTCCTCAAAAGAGATATTCAATGACTTGATTTTATTTCTCAAAGTGGGCCGGGTAATACCCAGAATGCGGGCCGCCCGGGAGATGTTCCCTTGGCAACATTGAAGGACATGAGCGATATGCTGAGCTTCAATTTCACTCAGGCTTTTCAATTGAAAAGATGCCGGACATCCAGCCTCTGGCTGACGCAGCAGATTGACAACACAGGATTCCAGCAGACATTTGTCTTTAGACAGAACCACCGCCCGGGTCAGAACGTTTTCCAACTCCCGAATATTGCCAGGCCAGTCATGCTCCAGAAGCCGATTGATGGCGGCCATTGAAATTCGTTGAATTTTCTTGCCGGTAGTGCGATTTATCTTTTTTATCAGGTACTCCACCAGCAGTGGAATATCTTCCTTGCGCTGGCGCAGCGGCGGGATATAAAGCTCAAAAACCTTGAGGCGAAAGTAGAGGTCTTCACGGAACTCCCCCCGTTTAACCATTTGTGCAAGATCACGATTGGTCGCCGCGATAATTCTGGCATTGAATTTTACCTTCTGATTTCCACCAACCCGTTCAAACTCCCGTTCCTGGATGAAACGCAGCAATTTGGCCTGCAAGTGGAGGGGAATTTCACTGATTTCATCGAGAAACAAGGTCCCGCCGCCGGCAATTTCAAGCTTGCCTTTCTTGGTCGCATCGGCTCCAGTGAAACTTCCCTGTTCATGGCCAAAAAGTTCACTTTCCAGCAGGTTTTCAACAATTGCGGAACAGTTAAGAGCAACAAAAGGTTCTCCGGCTGAGGAACTGTGATAGTGGATAGCCCTGGCCACCAATTCCTTGCCGGTGCCACTCTCGCCAACGACCAGAACCGTTGTTTTGACCTCGGAAAGCAGTCCGATAAGTTTAAAGATCTCTTTCATCTCATGGGAGCGGCCGACAATGGTATTTTCCTTAAACTCCTCATCCACAACTTTGATGGATTCAGTTTCCGGAAGGTCACTCAAGGCCTTGTCAATAAGCTGGTCGAGGGCATCAATATCAAGCGGTTTATGCAAATAGTCAAAAGCCCCCAACTTGATTGCCTGAACCGTAGTTTCCATCTCCTGGTATGCCGTAATAACCACAGTTCGGCAATCAATGCCTTCATTTTTAAGCGACTCCAGCAGTTCCAGGCCGCTCATGCCGGGCAGGCGCAGATCGACAATGGCAACTTTCGGCCGGCGGAACTTAATCAAGGCAAGTCCGGTTTCACCGTTGTCAGCTGTAGAAACCCCATAACCTTTCTCCCGAAAATAGAGTTCCAGGCTTTCCAGCAGCTCCAGGTTGTCGTCAACGACAACTATTTCAATTCTTTTTGCCACGGCAATTCCACCGTAAAAGTTGTGCCCTGATGAAGCTTGCTTTCAACTTTGATCAAACCGCCATGCTGATCAATCACCCTGGCAACATTGCTGAGACCAAGGCCGATGCCATTTCTCCTGGTACTGTAAAAAGGATGGAAAATCTGTCCCAGTTCATCCTCCCCCATGCCGCAGCCATTGTCTGTGACCACAATTTCCACCATTCCCTTGTCGACATCGGCATGCGGCCGGAAACAGGTGGAAATGGTCAGCTTTCTGTCCGAAGTGTCATGCAGGGCTTCTATGGCATTGTTGATCAGGTTGTTAAAAACAATATCCATGCTTTTATCATCCACTTTCAGTTCTGGCACGGTTTCATCAAGTTCAACTTGCACGAAAATGGATTCAGCGGTCAGCACGCTGTCAAACCTCTGGACAGCCTCACTCAGCAAAGCATTCACATCATGCCAGTGCGGACTGATTTCCAACGACCGGGAAAAAAGGAGGGTATCCCGTAAAAGTTGGTCCAGCTTGTCAATATCACGCAGGATAATTTCCATGCGCCGGGTGTCATTTTCAACCAGGGTGAGTTTTCTTTGCAGAATTCTGATATTAACTTTTATTGAGGAGAGTGAATTTCTGATTTCATGGGCAAAAACCGTGGCCATCCGCCCGATCACCAACAACCGTTCATGCTCTAGTTCCCGGCGCACTGATTCACGGCGCTCGACAATATCACGGCAAACTCCTGCCAAAGCCGGCAAACCATCATAACAAACCCGATTGATTTTAATCTCAACCGGAAAGCGGATGCTGTCAATACTGACCGCTTCAGTCTCAAAAACCACATGGTCAGTAGATTCCGGAAATTGATCCTCAATCCCGGCAAAAAAAGTACCATAGTCTTCCCCCACCAGGGACTCGGATTCCCGCCCCAGCATTGCTCCGAGAGCCCGGTTGGCAAAGATAAAACGGCCATCCCGACAAACAAAATAACCGTCGCTGATATCTTCCACCAGGGTTCGATAGCGTTTCTCGGAATTGTGCAGTTCTTCGGTTCTTTTCTCAACATTTTCTTCAAGGCTTTCCAGAAGACTCTGCATTTCCTCTTCATGCTTGCCCTGAAAATATTCACTGAAACGGTTGATCGTTACATCCACTGAGTTATTGACCGCAAGCAGGGCATTGCTCAAATCCTCCCCTTGGAAAAACAACGGCAGCTGATGGAGCATGATAGTCCTGAAAAGGCCAAAAGCCTTCTGGACTTCGGAGAGGGAAAATCCACGTTCCAAGCGCATTTTGGTGATAAAAACAATAAACTCCTCGATCGGTTGCCAGTCATGGTTGCAGATTACCGAATAATTGCCGTCAAAAGCCCGAGCCACGGTCTGGCGCAATTCCGACAGGTTGCGCTGGCGGTAGTGGTCACTGATCGTGCGGCTCAACTGCTGCACCCAGACATCAATAATGTCGTCGCGCTTATCCTTGAGAAAGATACAAAGGTTCATAAAATAACCCGTCGTCTGCCTTTCACTTGATTGTTTCCAGCACCAGGCGATAGACATCCTTTTTCCGCCAGCCGGGAAACTCGGCCTGCAGGATGTCAACCAGGTTCCTGGTGGAGGTTTCCCCTGTTTGTCTCAGTTCCCGCAGCCGCTGTTCAAGCTCTTCCGCCCCGGCAACGGCCTCCAGCTGGTCGCTTTTCGACCACCCGGCAATCAACAGGGTAACTTCCCCCCGCCAGCGACGATCACCTTCACGGGCAATAATCTCCTCAACCGGTCCC
>Ga0164318_10005847_pt1 | contig 11904 bp, 6 predicted proteins | sample GuaBasSedimGuay9_FD_113734 | JGI IMG/M metagenome (GOLD analysis project Ga0164318, IMG submission 113734) | Subseafloor sediment microbial communities from Guaymas Basin, Gulf of California, Mexico - Guay9, Core 4571-4, 0-3 cm | ecosystem: Environmental > Aquatic > Marine > Hydrothermal vents >... | reverse complement strand
TCTTAGAAAATTTTACTACGGCCACATAAACTTTTCTAGATATTTCAGAAAGAGCTTTAATCTTTGAAACATAGCTTTTATCTACAAATTTAAGACTAGAAACTTCTATTAAACCTTGACCATGTTTATTGATTTCTTTTTTAGCTTCCAAAAGGTTAATGCTTCGTATCTTTGGATTCTTTATCTCAACAACAAAGGGCCTCCCATTTCCTAGCATTCTAACATCTATGTCTTCGCGGCCAGAGGCGTGAAATTTTGCTCCACTTGCCTTTGCTAGAGATATTAATGGTTTGATGATCAGTTCTTCAATAGATGTATCATATTTTATTCGTTCATCTTTCTCATAGATCCAGGGATTTTGTGGCAACCCCCTAACAAGTTTACGATATCGACCATATAAATAGATAGACTTAGAAGATATTTCAAAAGAATTATTTGTTAAATCGACAACTATTAAAAGATCGGGAGAATGTTGTGAATATTCTTTATTGGTGATAGATGAAAAGATTTTTCCTAATTCTCGTGTAAATTCGTTTTTGAATGATTCAGCGTTTTCTAAATTGTGAAAAGTCCATATATTTTCTTCTTTCCTTATAATTTCTAAAGGAGCATGGCAGCCTATTTGAAATGTGTTATACTCATATTCGGAAGCTCTGAAAGCAATGTCCTTAGCTATTTCTTCAAGTTTATCAAATATGTCGTTGCAAATTTCACATTTCTCAATTTTGATATCCTTATTGAATTTCTTAAGAATATTTATAGCTGGTTCAAATCCAGATCTAGCTAACGCATAAATAAGTTCCTCGTCTTTTATTCCTTGATTTACAGAATAAGCATTCATTAGAAGTAGTGTTTTAATCGCTCTACCTCTTTCTCTGTTATCTAAGCCATATCCTAATAACCCAAAAAGTCTTCCCAGACAATGATCACATAAAATACGTGATTTTATAATAATGTCAGCTTGAGCTACTATATTTTCATTTCTCATAAAATCTCCTATCTAACTCATTATTGACTAATACTATTAAATTATCTGGAAATAGTGATTCAATAGATGTTTTTACTCTGAGAATATTATTTCCTCTAACCATTTTTTTAATAGTGTTAAAATCCAAGTAGCTTAGCGATACAATATATATCACTCTGCTAGGTTTACTGATTTTCAATTTTCTTATATCAATTCCCTTATTGTCCTCTACAAGAATATATGTCTGTTTATCAAGTCTTAAGAAATTATGTAGGTTACCTCTATAAGCTAAAATACCCGTGTGTAGTCTTCCTTTTTTTCTATCCGATTCAACAAATCTTATTATCTTTTTTATAATCCCGTAAAGTGACTGTTCATCCGGTCTAATTTGTCTCAATCTATTTCCTAGAAATCTAATAATCGTTTTCTCAGATAAAAAATAGAAGAAAAGTAAAACGTTTTCTCTCAATCCGTGGGAAATCATAAATGATGAACTTATACATCGAGAAAAAACAGGATAATATTCCTTAAATTCATCTATGTTGCGAATAATTACAATAAATAATCTTTTCATTTATTTTAAACACCAAAGTATTCTAAACCTCTGAGATTTCGTCTACGTTGTTTCATCAGTTTTTTCATCAGCTTTTTACTTTTATGATACATAGTTAACAGACTTTTGACTTCACTAGGCTTAGTACCTGAACCCCTGGCAATACGGTTAATTCTATGCCTGTCTATTATCTCAGGGTTTAGAAGTTCTTCATGAGTCATTGAATTCATGATCGCTATCCATTTTTTAATATTTTCTTCACTGATCTTATCAAAATCTTTAGGAAGTTTAATGCCAGATGGCAATAGATCAAGCATTTTTCTTAAAGGACCCATTTTTCTGATACTTTCAAGCTGTTCACGTAAATCAAGTAAAGTAAACTTTCCAGAAGCGATCGCTTCTGCTCTTTTTTTATCCAATATTTCGGCGGCGCGAAATCTTTCGATTAAAGCCTTTAGATCACCCATGCCTAAAAGTCTAGATACAAAGGATGGTGGATCAAATACTTCGAGTTCATCAATATCTTCACCCATACCTATAAATGATATTTTTGCTCCTGTTTTAGCTACGGCTGTTAATGCGCCTCCGCCTCTAGCAGCTCCATCAAGTTTAGTTACGATAATTGATCCTAAAGGAGTAGCTGAATGGAAAGCCTCGGCCTGTGGACCAGCCTGTTTACCAATAGTTCCATCCAAGACAAGTATTATTTCATCTGGTTTAATCTTCGCATCAAGCTCTTTCATCTCTTTTAAAAGTTCTTTTTCTTCTTTATGTCTTCCAGCAGTATCTATTATAATAATATCAGTTTTATCTTCTAGAAATTTTTTCACTCCTTTATGAGCTATGTCAATTGATGATGAATTGTTTGGATCCCCATAAAAGGGAACGTTTATACGGGAAGCAAGCTGTTTTAATTGCTCGTAAGCACCTGGTCTAAAGTTATCAGCCTCAATAAGACTAACACTATAACCTTTTTTCTTAAAAAAGTTTGCTAGTTTAGCGGCAGTAGTTGTTTTACCAGATCCTTGTACGCCAACTAACATAATTATGTATGGTTTTTTCTTTAGTTTGAATTCGTATTTTTCTTCTCCTCCAAGTATCCGTACAAGTTCTTCATAGATCACCTTTAGTAAAAGGTCCTTTTTACTAAATCCAGGCGGTAGTTTTTCTTTCTTTATTCTTTCTTCCACTCTTTTAGAGAGGTCTAGAATAATATCTACACTTACATCAGCTTTTAATAATTCACGCTGAATATCCCTTATAACTTCTCTTAATGTTTTTTCATCGATTAAAGGCGCCTTCTTTATCTTAGATATAATATTTAAAAGTCCATTACGAAGGCTCTCCATGATAATTCACAAAATATAAGGTATAATGTCTAATAATCCTTTGCTGTAATTAATAAACCATATTTTCTCGCTTGCTTTTTAAATATTCAGCAAGTGAAGCCTTTATAACTATTCCCCTACCAGGTAGTATCTCAAAAACATATTTACTAGGTTTAACAGGCGCCCATCTAGCTTTCCTAATATACATTATTCTCTCTATGCTACCATTTATTTCCTGGATACTAAGCACTATTATACCAGATGCTAAAAATTCTTCTACACCAAACCTACTTAACTGAGTACTACCAGTAGGTATTTCACTTGTCATAACCGTTGTAAGTTCTCCTACTCTCTCTAAAGCAAAAACCATTTCCCTCAAAAATTCTCTAGCATACAGAACATCTTCACTCTTCCCCCCATATATCAATGGAGCAATAGGATCAATAACAAGTCTCCTAGCCTTTATTTTCTTAGCAGCCTTCAAAATAGATTCAATAATATATTTGGGCTCAATTTTCTTTCTTTCATCACGAAGATAAATCTTGCTAAAATGAGTTCTCATATCAAGAAACAATAGTTTACCCTCAGAAACAATTTTTGAGACATCCCATCCAAACTTCTTTAATCCATTCAGTAATTGTTTAGTAGGTTCATCTATAGCGATATAAACTCCAGGTTCACCTTTTAATGCTCCTGCAATTAAAAACTGCATAGAGAAAATAGTTTTACCACAGCCAGTTTCACCAGCAACCAAATAAGTCTTTCCTCTAAGGAAACCTCCACCCAATATTTGATCGAGTAAAGGTATTCCAGTTGATGCATAGTCTCTCTCAATAATAGCTTTTTCAACAACTGTAGCCATTTTATCACCTTCCATATTTACATAATCTGTTACAACTTTAGGAGTAGGATAAGAGGAAGAAACATTTCTAACAGAAACATCTTGCATGTTTTCAACATTGTTTTTAATATTTTTCTCGGGAACCTTTACTTTGACTTCAGGTGGTTTAGCTTGTTCGCTGATCATCGACTTTTTAACTTCGCCTATTGACGTAGGTCGTTCGACGGGCTTTGTTACTACTTTACTAACTTCTCTTTTAGGTTCTCGAGAAGGTTCCCTTTTAACACATGGAGGATTATTAGGGTTTTCAACATACCTGTTTAATAATAAACAGTACTTTTTCGTCTTCATGAAATAGATACAGGTATTACAAGATCTCCTGGCAACCATTCTATTATCCTCGCTTAAAGGAACATTACAAACTTCGAATTTATAGAACTCCGACAAGTATAAAAATATATTGTTTTAATATACGGAAAAATATATAAAATGTATACGGCAATAAACGAAAAATGCACAACTAGGTATTAACATAAAAACATAAGTAAAGCTTATAATCTAAAAATATGATTGAAAAATATAAGGCCCGGGTGGTGTAGATCACTTTAAAGTGAGCATAAGGGTAACACACCGGCCTGTGGTCCTTCTAGTGGCGGAAAGCCGGGGATCGCGGGTTCGAGTCCCGCCCCGGGCCTCCATATAGTTCTTCAATCACTAAACTCAGAAAACCATAAAAACCATTATTAGTAAAATAATATACGAAATTTTAGGGGCCGTAGCCTAGCCAGAGTCTCAGTGACTCCTAGAAAGGTAAGGCGTCCGGCTCCAGACCGGAAGACCGGGGGTTCAAGTCCCCCCGGCCCCATCATTTTTCTAACAACATATTTTTATTATCGATATAGAATGAGAATATATAGAAGCCGGGTGGTGTAGCGGCCAAGCATGGCGGGCTCTGGACCCGCAGATCCGGGGTTCGAATCCCCGCCCGGCTACTATTATTTCATTACACCTATTGTTTTCAGACTCGTTTGAAATAAAGTAATAAATTCTCGAAGACTTACTATTCTTAAAAGAATTATCGTAAGAAGAGATAAAAAGGCTACTAAAAAGCCGATAATTAGAGAAGGTATAAATTCAGAGAGAAAGAATGCTATTGAGACATAGACAGCTTGTATGACAAATAGTTTTAACCCAGTAATATAATCTATATTAATTTTCAAGAATATAAGTGGAATACTTTTAGCTAAAAGATATGATAAAGCTATACCAAAAAGACCATATACAGGAATTAAAAGAATAGAAGATATAACAAGAATAAAGAGTTGTAATGCGCCTATTATAGTTATAAGTTTAAGGTTTTTGTTATAGTTCAATTTAGATATCCCGACAGACAGTATCATCTGTGGAATGATAGAAAATGTCAGTAACGTCAATATTGGGAATCCACTAATAAGACTTTTATTAATTAACCCTAAGATCCAATCACTTGTACTCCCTACAAATATGGTGAATGGAAGAATAAATGAGCCTCCTAACCTAATGATATGGTCTAGTGCGGCTGTTCTATTTGATTTTACAGAAACAGGCAAGCCTATCATTGACATCATGGTTGGAATAGAAGCTAATGTAATAGTAATTACAAGACACATATAGTATATTCCTGTATTTATTGGATTTGTTGACAAGATCGCTACAAGGAGAGTACTAGCGTTTCTAGCCAAAATATTTGATAAGGCTAAAGGATAATTTGATAATCCTATCTTTATTGTTTCAGATATATCATTTAAGGTTGGAAACGCTAATCCTATTTTTCTTAATGAGATTATGAAAGAAATTATAAATGCAGTGAGTTGAGAAAGAAGATATGATAATAAAACACCTAAGATTTGATACCCCAATAGTATTAATATTATTCCTACGGAAAATCTAACAATGAGATAGAATAGATTACTGATAAAAATAAACTTATATTCTCCAGCTACGATTAATAGGTTTCTACCTACAATGCTTGTAACTCCTATGATTGTTAATAAAATTACAAATGGTATCAGATCATAAAATCTTGGATAGATATCTTTAAAAAGAAAAGATAAGGAAGAAAAAATTATAGAGGATAATATGCTTACTAATAATATACTTCCAAATGTCTTTCCTCCTTTAATAGGTGCCTCACGTAATGTAGCATAATCAAACCCTATATTTGCTAAACCTGTAAGTAGACCTGCCAATGAGACAGCAGTTGTAATATAACCTAGCTCTTTAACGCTTATAAGAAATCCTATAATCACCCAAAAAAGGAAGCCACCAATCATAAAGGATATAGTACCTAGAAATGACCATATTGTACCATGTATAATTTTCTCAAAGTCTTGCGTAGACATAATTGCCACAAGGATTAATAGATTTCTAAATATAATTGACGAACATATATTAAGATAGTTTCTTGAAGACAGATATTTTCTTCCTATAAGCAAAAAATGTCAATATAGAGATGGCAATGATATACAGATAACCTAATATAATAGTTGTAAAATAGCTCTCTATATTCTTTCCTGAAAAAGTTAAATTATAGTTCCCAGGTGTAACATAGTATCCATTTATAATATTATAGATTCTAAAATGATCAAAATCATTTATTTTCCAGTTTTCCTCAAATTTTTCTGAAAATATTATAAAGCTGTTATTCCGAATATTTAATTTATAATCTATTGGAGATAAAGCGTTCCAATAAACATCTCCTGTATTATTTGTGAATAACTTTGGAATATCGGAAAGTTTTATAGGAGATATAAGTAATATGTCATAATCTTTTGAAACACCATATTCCATAGTTTTAGTAGTTAATTCAAACCGATGCATTCCTTCATCAAAATTATAAGAACCAAGATAAATAAAGTATAGACCATATTGTTTAGATAAGGTGTGATGAATACCTAAGAGATATTTACTGAGTGCAATTCTTACTATACTTGATTTCTTGGGTATACTTGAAAGACGCAAATAGACATGATATGTTCCTCCTTTTGGAATATATAATTCTTTTATAAATGAACAAACATATCCACCTTTACAATGTGCTAAATATCCTAGACTTGCATTAGAATATTTTTTCTCAATGAATCCTGTTCCCTCCATTCTTTCAAAATCATAAACTATTATATACTTGTTTTTCTTTAAAATATCTACAAGTGTTTCTTTTCTTTTCTTAAATTCTTCTTCTTCAATGATAGAAAAACTTAGTATAAGATTTTTATCCTTTATGCCAGTTAATGAAAAAACATGTTCTCCGGATGGTAGATAAAGAGAACCAATTTTAACCCACTTAATCCTATATTTCTCGTCAAATGACGGTATGGTCGAACTAGTATTATCGATACGTAATTGCAAAATACCACCGTTTTTCCAGTAAACTATCTTTGCCCATATTTCATATTTCTTTCCTTCAGAATCAAATGTAAAACTATAACTTTCTCCTCTCTTTAATAACAAACCATGAGGGGGTATAACGCCATGTGATATGAGATAATTGTATGTCTGGTTATCTAGCCCAGGAATATCAGAATCCAGTACATCATACTGATCAAGAATAAGAGAATAGAACATGAGGTCATTAAGAATGATTAATCCCCTATTACTATATTCCTTTATTTTGTTAAGGTCTTTGAACATTAGTATCGGTACTTTAATAGGAGACATATTAAGTATGTAGACCGTTTGGATGATAGGAAGCTCATCATGAGACAATATAATGTTCCGATAAGACGATATTCTTTCCTTAGTATTATTAATTAAGAAAATCATTAGTTGTTCATCTTGAAAATATGGCTTTAAAACATGAGTGAAAGGATAATCAACATCTTTGTCGACAACAATATATTTGACACCAAGTGTTCTGAAAATATCAAAAATAAGACTTGAATTTAACGATAAAATATATTGAAGAAAATCTGAAAGATTATTATTTTCTATATCAGACGGAGAGGGATATAAGATTAATGGACAACTACAATAAGTACCAAACTCTTTATAGATAATGCTTCTATTACTCTTTCCAAGCAAAAGTATCCTATAGCCGCTGAAATCACTGTTACAAATCTTTCTAATAATATGTGAATGATTTGTTTCTGAATATTCAGGAGATGCAACTCCAAGGACTATGTTTTGCAGTATTGGTGATATCATAATACTAGAAACTATAAAGAGAAGAATCACACCTAGAATATTCAACTTATGTTTCTTTAAATTAAACAATAAATTAAAAATATACTTGGTAATTTTCCCTGTTTCTTCATCCTCTATCTCTATAACTATTTTTTCAATATATGACGCAAGGCTATAGAACTTTTTTAATCCGTAAGGTATGAGAATAGCATAGCTGAGGGCTATAAGAGAAGAAATAGATACCTTTACTGGAAAATAAGTTATCAGAAAAATTCCTGTAAACCATAAGAATAAACTATAAAGTCTATATCGGATGTCTAAGGAAGATTCAAACAAGCCCAACACAGCAAGAGCAGGCAAAATAATTAATATTAGAAAACTTACTTCGTCTAAGTTTATATTTTCTCCTATAAGAAGAATGAGTTGATAAGTTTTGATATCTGACAGAATCTTAGGGGAAACGTTGAATAAGAATGGATTAGATAAAAATAGAAATGGAATAAGTAACAAGTAGAATGATATTATTCTTTTATCTTTCTCAAATAGATAATATATTATTATAAATAAAAGAGAAGATAAAAAGAAAATCCATCCTTCTAGAATAAGTGTATAGGAGCTTAACCCTGCTATAATAAAAGCAAAAATAAAAAATAACAGTTTTTTATCTTTAACTCCCTTTATAAATAGAAAGATAGACAAAGGAAAAAACGTATATGAAATAAGGCTTCCTAAATCTAAACTATTAATTGTAGAGTATATTAATCCATTAAAACTAAATATTAAAGAGGAAATGAGAGAAAAATATGTTTCATATTTTAGAATGTATCTTGTACCTAGAAAAACTATTATTGGAAAAAGGAAAACGGATAAATATAATATAGATTTACTAAAATTTTCTAAGCCAAACAACTTATAAAAAGGCAGATAGAAAAGATTTCTTAATAAATCTGGACCAATTTCTCTTCTGGAGAAGCCAAGATTATAAAAGTAATCCCATGAAAACCAACCTCTATAATAATCTCTTAAAGGATTTACAGGTAAGTTACCAATTATAAGAATCCCACTGAAGAAAATTATGTTTCTCAGCAACATAAAAGAAAGAAAAAATAACAAAAGTATACAGCCGATGTCTATAATTTTTCCTTTCTCCATAATTTAATCTGCCCTCATTTTTTCTAATTCACTATTTTTCTTTTCTTTCTCTTCTTTAATTTTTCTAAACGAAAGAAAAAGAGCTAAAGATACAATAGCTATACTAGGAATTCTTACAGCATCGATCCAAAGAATATTAATTTTGACAAAAAATGATGCAATTAATCCAATGAGAATAAATAATGATAGAACAAATATGGGTTGTGCCTCTATAACTGTCTCTTGCCTTTTATCACTGAAGAAGTTTTTCAAAATATTAAGTAGTTCTTCAATATTGGAAGGATCGATTTCTGAACCGGATTGAAAGCTTGCAAAAACCATTCTTGCATATCCTAGATCATCGCTTTTTATTTCTCCTTCTAGAGCTAATCTTTCGATAGCTGCATAGCTTAAAGCAAGAGCGCTATTGTATCTTCCTTCATTAAAACATTTTACTGCATCGTTGTATAGTTCTCTGACCTCGCTCACGAAGATAACCTCAATATAGTAATTAATAAAAATTTAATTATTTTTAGTTATTTTCTAAGGACATATATCATGTAAATGGAATAGATAGAGAAAATATCATTTTTTAGTTTTTTTTCACTATATTCCTGTAAACTTTCCAAATATCAATGTCTGGTGTCACGCCTTTAAGGATTATCTTAAATCTTACTGGCTCTGGATATATTTCATATTTAGGTAAGGTATCTGGACCGCAGCTAGCACCTCCGAGACCACGTTGCTTATAGTCAATATGTAAAAATATCTTATCTCTTTTGATCAATTCATGCGTATGCTTAGCCTCAGTAAGGTCTAATGCTGAAAAATAATGAGCACTAAACTCCATAAGGTTAGGAGCAACAATCATTAATCCGAACCCTTCCTCATTTTTCAAACAGACCCATCTAACATCTGTACGGTTACCATTTTCTTGAGGCATTATATAAGGTACATATAATTCATCAACTGTCATTGAATAAAAGTTAATCATAGCTCCTTCTTTACGATCCTGATAGTTTTCATGTGGTCCACGACCATACCAGCTGACAAAACTATAATCTTTAGGAACAATTAATTGTAAACCAATCCGTGGTAATGGAGGTAGATTCTCATCAGGATTAATAGACATGTCGATACTGACTTCACCAGAACCATAAACTGTTATCCTATAAGAACATCTGAAACATTCTTTTACCATGGGAGTAGAGGTAGTAAATACAATACTTAGCCTAATAATATTTTTTGAAACTCTATCAACTTCTGTTTTCATTATATTTGTAATCATTTTGTCGAGTCCTATCTCGTACCATTTCCTAGCGGCACGTGGTGCATCATTATCAGTAGGAGCACGCCAGATCTCTAACAAACTTGCATCCTTTACTAATGTCTTATTTCTATACATGTATAATATCTTTCCAGAATTCTTATCGAAGCTAAAGACAAAATCTTTTCCGAAAATTCTAATGTCTTTATCGTCTTCTTTAAATGATATATCTGGTGCATTCATGTCAACAGATTCTTCTATATCTTGTTTCACAGGAAGTTTAAATTGGCTCCAACCAATCTCGAATCCTTTATCAGCCCAAACAGTATTATTATCTAAATAATAATGCAAGATAAGCCAAACTTCATTTCCTTTAATCTGACTTAAGTTATATGGAATTTTAACTATTTTTTCACTATGGGGCGGTACATTTATTTTCGGTAATACGCCACTCTGAATAACATTGCCTTCAGAAATAATCTCCCATATTATTTTAATCGACTCGAGATTTGTGAAATCAAATCTATTGATTATCGAAACTACACCATTGGATAGATCTATTTCTCGAGCCTCAACAGGCTGATAAATTTTCTTTACTTCCCACATAGCGGGCTGCGGTGAACGATCAGGCCAGACAATACCATTAATACAGAAATTTCCATCATTAGGTATATCGCCAAAATCACCACCATAAGCCCAATACTCTATTCCGTTTTCATTTTTTAAGATCCCTTGATCAACCCAATCCCATATGAAACCTCCAATCAAACGTCTATGAGAATAAATAGTTTCCCAATACTCCTTTAGATTTCCTGTACTGTTACCCATCGAATGTGCATACTCACACATAACAATAGGTCTATCATCATTTGGGTCTTCTGCAAGTTTTATAAGTCTATCAATACTAGGATACATTACACTGATAACATCTACTGTACGAGGAACCCCACCAACTACATGAGATGCCCCTTCATAATGAACAGGTCTACTGGGATCAAAATCATGTATCCATCCTATTGCAGCAGCATGATTAGAACCATATCCAGATTCATTTCCAAGAGACCACATTATAATAGATGGATGATTCTTATCCCGATGAACCATTCTTATAATTCTTTCCATAAAAGCATTAAGCCATTCAGGATCATTTGCAGGCTCCTTTTTCATGTCTTCGCTCCTAGGCATAACAGCTAAACCATGACACTCAATGTTAGCTTCATCTATTAGATAAATACCATATTTATCACATAGATGATACCAGTATGGATGATTAGGATAATGAGATGTGCGAACTGCATTAATATTAAATCGTTTCATCAGAAGAATATCGTTAACCATAGATTCTATAGAAACAGCATGTCCACGGATATCGTCATGTTCATGCCTATTAACTCCCTTAAATTTGACAGGGGTGCCATTTATAAGAAACTGACCGTTTCTTATTTCAACTTGCCTAAATCCTATCCAATCACTTACGACTTCTAAAACATTATCTTGTTTATCTCTTAGTACGAGAATTAACGTATATAAGTATGGATCCTCAGCAGACCATTTTCTAGGTTTCTTAACAGGGACGCTAAAATTAACAAATTTTTCTTGTTTAGGACTTAAACTATCGATGACATTAACATATTTCTTAAGTATAGGTTTTTTATT
>Ga0164318_10005846_pt1 | contig 11904 bp, 9 predicted proteins | sample GuaBasSedimGuay9_FD_113734 | JGI IMG/M metagenome (GOLD analysis project Ga0164318, IMG submission 113734) | Subseafloor sediment microbial communities from Guaymas Basin, Gulf of California, Mexico - Guay9, Core 4571-4, 0-3 cm | ecosystem: Environmental > Aquatic > Marine > Hydrothermal vents >... | reverse complement strand
TGGGAACCTTCGATCCAGAAGCGAATGTTGAAGCAAAGGACTTCCACATGAGCCTTTTGACCAGATCACTTTTCTCGACCATCCCGGATTGTTTCACACCAAACATTTTACAAATCCCTCTCAGAGCAACATTGATTCTTGCCGTTTATTTTAGCTGCATACATGGCTCGGTCAGCCCTTTCAAACAGGGTCTCAGATGTGTCATCTTCTCTTCTTTCGGCAACCCCTATGCTCATACCTATTTTCAAAATGTGCTTAGAATCTTTATTCAGGTGAAACTCTACACGGGAAATACTTTTGAGTATTTCTTTCGCTTTCTTGACCCCCTCATCGAGATTGGCATTCTCCAGTATTATTACAAATTCGTCACCACCATAGCGGGCCAACATATCAGTAGCTCTGATCTGTTTTTTAACGTAATACATTGTTCTCTGAAGTACGTCATCGCCAATCTTATGTCCCCACTTGTCATTGATATCCTTAAAATCATCAATATCAAGAATCATCAATACGAATTTTTTATCTGAATTCAGAATTTCCTGGATCCTGATTCTGTAAGCTTCCCGATTGTATACGCCGGTTAAGGGATCCTCGAGAGCCTTCTCCCTAACTGCCAGTAACTCTTCAAAATAACTCTTTTTTTGCTGCTTTGCTTCTCTCAACTGCCTTCGTAACTTGAGCTCTTCTTTTATGTAGTTATCCAGCTGCTTTTGATCGAGATCCTTCTTAATCTGGATTAACTTCTTTATTTCATTGATTCGTCCCAGAAGATTTTCTTTCAGCTCGCCGATATGCGCCGACTTGGTGCAAATTTCTTCAATCTGCTGAGTTTCTCTTATCATACTGGTGTTGTGATCTTTACTGGTGCGCTCCAACCATTCGTGGTTTTCTGAAATACTTCTTAGAAATTCTTCCTGAGTTTCAACCAGGTTTGTCATAATCGTCTTGAGAAGATCTTCCAGTTTTTCTCGTTCTTCCCTTACTACCTGCCGATACTCCTCATAAAGCATGTTAAACTGGTACGTAATTTTTTCCACAGCCTCGGCAGAAAACTGAGTTTCAAGGTAACGGACAAATTTTTGGGATTTTTCTACAAGTTTTTCGTCCGTGGCCTTAACAAGAATTGAAATGTCTCTGGAAAGCAAGAGAAGAACATTCTGATAGGACTGCTCCACCTTGGAAAGCAATTTCTTGACGTAGGTATACTCGACATCTGAACCCTTGCCGTCTCCGGAAGTAACTTTGGGCTCTATCCTCAAAATGAGATCTCTCAGCTCGCTACCAATTCTTTTCATTTCTGAAACGTTAACACCCTGACGCATGGATTCTTGAAGTTCCAGCAGCTTGGATCGAATTTCTATGTGATCATCCTGCGCTGCCAGGACAATCAGGGATCTGAGCAGACTTCCGATTAAACCTTCAAGTTCCTCAACTTTTTCTTGCAGTGCCGTGTTTTCAGAGAGAAGACTGGTATATTTTTTTCTAAGGCTCGCGAGCTTCTTTTGAAACTCATTCTCAGACAAACCATTCCTTTCATCCTCAGCCTTCTCTTTCTCGCTCTTTTTTCCACTCCAAAGTGACAGAATTTTTCTTTCTAGCGTTTTTTCTTTTTCCATATCCTGGCATCGTCTCAGATCAAACTTTGAAAATTATTTTTATGGCTCTGGAACAGATAAAAGGAAGTAGCAAATCTTGTTCCATACTTATCGAAAAAATAAACGAAGCCGGTTAACAGTGTTCAAATACGTGTAATGACTGGCCTTGCCTCATTCCAGGAATTCATCTTGCTACACCGATTTAATTCATACCAATAACCACAAAGTAGAAATTACTTCATAGTTACGCTATTTCGCTACCTGCACTTAAAAGTTTCGCTCAGACTAGATCTCTTCAGCCCGAGTAATCACCTCTTTCATACTTCGCAACTTCTTTGGCCGCCAGAGTGGAAATCTGTTCCAGCATCGTTTTGAGTGAAGACTCCTGTGGAAGCGAACTTACAACCTCTTCGAGTTTGCGTGCGGTACTACTCATCTCGGTAACAACTCTTTCCAGCTTGTTGGGCTGGGTCTCGGGCCGTGAAAGAAGTTCGCCAAATTTTTCCAGGCTGTTTAAAGCATCTTCAGCCATGTTCAAGGCGGTGGAAACATTGTTAGTCAGTTGAACCGGGGTGACAGAAAGAGGTGCATTGACGGTACAGGGTTCCGCTACAGAGGAAACGGTTTTGCCCTCTTGGTAGGAATTTTTTGCCTTCTTCAGAACTTGCTCAAAAGATGTTGCCGGGGTCTTTTCCTTTCCCTGGATACTTTTTTTATCCTGATTGTTCAAAGAGGAAGGTAGAATCGTGTCGATCTTCATTGTTCATGCTCCTATTCCTGCGCCTTTTATTTGGTTCCATCCCGCATTTGATTCCTTCTCGAAAATGGATGGACCAGGTATTTAGAATAGGAGTCGAGCAAATAGCATACCATTTGCTAACCATCGCATTCAAGACGGGCTTCTCGTAACTTTTGCCTTTCTGTGCGGAAAATATACCTAATGATCGCTTCCCGATCTTTTTCATCAATTGCCACAAACTTCACACCGAGAAGGTACTTGGATCTATTCGTATCGTTTTCTTTTATAATTGCTTTTCTTTTTCTCACTTCGCCAATAACAAAGAAGGGATTATTATAAGCCGGCGGGAAAAATATGCACATATCAATGTAGCTCCCTTTGGACAAATTCACTGGGCTTACCAGCCTAAGTCCTCCCCCGCTTATATTAACAACTTCTCCCGTGTATTTATATTTATGAAATTCACCGCTAAAAAGGAGGCTGCAAAGTCGATCTATCTTCTGCTCAAGCCGAACAATCGATTCAAGCACCATTCGCGTGGCATGATCAAGAGTCCCCTCGTATAGCTGAGATTCCACGCAAGAAGTCGTCCTGGAAGCAGCATACAGGCTCTTTTTTCGCTTGAACTCTTCCTGGGAAATAGGGCTATACTTAGCCACAAGCGATGTTTCTGCCCTCAGGTACTTTCTTTTTTCTTTCGTGACCTCTTTTTCAAGATTTATTAACTCTTGTGTCATCGAGTGACTCCTGCTTCAAAGTTTAGTATCTTTTAGCATTGAGCTATTTTTACCAATTGCAATAGTTTTTGGGACCACATAAACTCTTTCTCCCATTTTAATAGTTTTCGAATTCTTTTCGCTACTATTTTTGCTACTCGAACCTTTTCGATCCCTCTGTGGAGGTTTTCCCTTGACCTATTCCTTTCCCTCTGCGTATACTGGCGGTCAAATATAGTTCTCGTATAACCAGAACACATCTCAAATTCCATGGACATTTATCACATAGCTCTGGATAATCCTTTCCGAACATCCCCCGGATTTTTCGATTTTTTGCAGGAGGGACTCGTGATGATGAACAAAAATGAAGATCACACTGTGTGCTACTGTTTCAACTACACCACGGAAGATATCATAATGGATGTTGTGACCAATCAAGCACATTCTTCTATACTCGAAAGGATAATGAAAGAAAAGAAAGCCGGAAATTGCCGGTGTTCCGAGAAAAATCCCAAAGGTCGCTGATGTTTATCCAATGTCCGCAAGGTTGTGGAGAGCGTAAAAAATCTACTGGAAGCTTGATAAGTTATTTTTAATGCTTAATTTAATTGTCGAAAAAAAGTCATTCCAACAAACAAAAAAACAGGGAGGGTAGAAAATGATAGACTTAATAAAGAAAACTTTTTTGACGGGAGTAGGTCTGGCCTTCATGACGAAGGAAAAGATAACGGAAATATCAAAAGAGATCATAGAAAAGGGGAAATTATCAGAGAAAGAAGGACGAGAACTGGTTGAAGAATTGCTTAAAAAATCAGAAAAAGCTAAAAAAGACGTCGAAGCTCAAATCGAAAAAATAGTTAAAGAAACACTCAAAAAAATGAACATTGCAACCAGTGATGAAATAGACACCCTGAAGAAAAAGATAAAAAATCTGGAGAAACAGCTCAAAAAAGAAGAGGAATCCAATTAACATATGCTTGGCCTCAAGAAAATTGGAGTGCTGGGTAGAACATACCGGCACATCAAGCGTTACAGGCAAATCCTTGTAATCCTTTTCAAATACGGATTTGGAGACCTTATAGACACGCTCAGAATAGAGCAGTACATACAGGTAGGACTACAGCTTATATCAAGGAAAAGCCGTGAACATATTGAAAAACTAACAAGAGCAGAAAGAGTTAGAATGGCCCTGGAAGAACTGGGGCCAACTTTTATAAAATTCGGTCAAATCCTCTCCACCCGACCGGACTTGATCCCCATTGAATATATCAAGGAACTCTCAAAGCTCCAGGACCAGGTGTCGCCGTTCAGTTACGAAGAAGTAAGAGAAATCATCAGGACAGAAACCGGCAGGTGGCCGGAGGAGATATTCCAGGAATTTGACAAAACTCCCCTCGCAGCAGCTTCCATCGGGCAGGTTCACAGAGCAGAGCTAAGAGATTCTGAAGAGGTAGTGATAAAGGTCCAGAGGCCCAATATTCACAAGACCATAGAGGTGGACCTCGAAATAATGTTACACATCGCATCCTTAATGGAAAAACACCTTGAGGAACTTGAACACTACCGCCCTACAAAAATAGTCGAAGAATTCGCAAAAACCCTTGGAAAGGAACTTGACTACACCATCGAAGCAGCTCACATAGAACGATTTGCCAAACAATTCCTGGGAGATAGCACAGTATACGTCCCGAAGGTATACAGAGAACTTACCACAGAACGTATTATCACCATGGAGTATATCGATGGCATCAAGGCATCGGAAATAGAGACTCTCAAGAAAGAAGGGTATGATCTCGAGTTGATAGCCACAAGGGGCGCAAACTTGATAATGAAGCAAATATTCGTTCACGGCTTTTTCCACGCTGATCCGCATCCGGGCAACATTTTCATCATGCCAGACAACGTAATTTGCTATCTCGACTTTGGGATGGTTGGGAGAATCACCAGGCAGGAACGCGAAGATTTTGTTGACGTGATTGTTCACGTGGTCAGGGAAGACGCCAAGGGAGCTGTGGATGCGATACTCAAGATCACCAATTATCAAACAGAACCTGACAGGGAAGCCCTGGAAAGAGATATTGCAGAATTAATGGACCAGTACCTGTATTTACCACTTAAGGAAATCCGGACAGCAAAACTGTTGCACCAGGCACTTGAGATCTCATCGCGGCATCGCATTTTCATAAAACCGGACCTGTTTTTGATGATGAAAGCCCTTAGCGCTTCAGAAACTCTCGGCAGAAAGCTTTATCCAGATTTCAATCTCGTTGAACACGCAAGACCATTTATTCGGAGAATACAGCTCGGCCAGCTTAGCCCGAAAAGAATAACAGAAGAAATATTCGATTCTGGTAGTCAATTTGTTGGACTTATTAAAGATATCCCCGGCGAATTACACGAAATATTGAGACTTACCAAAGAAGGCCGAATAAAGATAGAGTTTGAACACAGGGGATTGGATTCTCTCCTCTTCGCCATGGACAGGGTAAGTAACAGAATTGCATTTGCTATTGTACTGGCTTCACTTATCATAGGTTCCTCTCTGATCACTCTCTCTGACATCCCTCCGAAATGGCATGAAATTCCTGTAATAGGATTAGCCGGTTTTATTGTAGCAGGAGTCATTGGCTTGTGGCTCCTTGTGTCAATCATAAAAAAGAAAAAAATGTAGTTAACTGATCAGGCAAGAAAAGGAGTTTGATATGACGCAGGCAAAATTGGGTGATACCGTTAGGGTCCATTATCGAGGTACCTTTACAGACGGAACAGTATTCGACGGCACTATTGGCGACGAACCCTTTGAACTTACCCTCGGAGACCAAAAGGTAATTTCAGGGTTCGAAAATGCCATTGTGGGCATGACCGTCGGGGAAAGAAAGGTCGTGAAAGTTCCTCCGGAAGAAGCATACGGCAAGTACGATAAAAGCCTTTTGGTAGATATAGAAAGATCACATATGCCGGAACACCTCGATCTTCAACTCGGAAAGTTACTTGAGTTTAGAGCACAAGACGGCTCTGTGGCTCTCGTAACCATTAGAGACATTACCGAAAAAAGAGTTACCCTGGACGGAAATCATCCACTTGCTGGAAGGGAACTCATATTTGAAATTGAACTGGTAGAAATTGTGTCCTGAGATCCAGCAAAATATGTTCATATCAGGTATTGCGCATGCGCAGAAATTCCAGAAGTCCGTGCTTGGCATCATCTAGATTGGGCAACTCTTCCCAGGCTTCCAGTACGAATCCGAGATCTTCCGATAAGGGGTAAAACAGATCGTAGAGAAGATCAGAACTGACAAGTATCCGTTTCGGGAGAACCTTTAATTTTTCAAGGTTTTCAACAAGCTTGTTGGGTACCTCTGCCCACATGTTTCCGAGTGATGCTCCCGGATTCAGCAGTTCCACGCTTGCTACATGACCACTGTTTCCGTCTACTATCATGAAAGCGTAAGGGTAGAAGGGTCTATCGCCCCTTTTTTCCTGAACCGGCATGGGATACATGAAAACATCGATCTCAAATTCGCTTTCGCTCGGGGGTAGTTTTTTAACAGCGTCCATAATATCTACATTCACAAGAATATTGATTTGTTCGGGATCAGGAGGATCTATCTTCATCTTCTCGTCTCGCCATGCCAAATTGTTCCCCTTTTTGCTAGCTACACGTACCATAATAGTTTCTTCCCTGCCTGGTTCCAGTACGAGGGGATCTTCTTTGAATCTTGGTGCAACATCAAGGATTTGCTCCAAAGCATATTGCAAAAACCTTATTTCTTCGGATTCCAGATACCAGGGGAAAAAACCCGGCTTGAAACTTCTAAACAATGGCCAGGACTTTCTCCCGCGGTATTTCAAACCCAGACTTTTTATTACTTTCAGATCCCTGGCTGTCAGCATATCCCTGTCTTCAAAGGATGCCTGAAGTTGAGGTATTTCCAGCAAATACTCTGAGAACATTCCGGGTTCACCGGGAGGAATGTCCAGCAAAGAAAGAAACCCGAAAAGACCTTCGGAGCCTCGATAAACAGAAATGGCATAGTGTTCCCCCAGTGCTCCCATCACACTTACGAAACCGAGCTCCTTTGTTTCGGGATTTTCGACCCCGAATATATCATGCTCGTTCATCCATTCCCATGGCGCAAGTTCTTTGATTTTTTCCATTACTTCATAAAGTCCGCGCCATTCTTCAAATTGTATTGCATCTCGTTTCACTAATTGCCTCCTAAATTGTCTAACAAAATTTCAAATTCAATACTTCGTGCGTCGTGCATATTGTATAGCCTTATCCTAACATTTGTAGTATGTTGATCAAGCCATTAATAAAAATAATGCCTCTAAGGTGCACCATTGCAAACTGAACGTCAACACATAATTGATTTGCTTAGTGAAAGAGAAATGGATGCCAGGGAACTTTCACGGATTCTGGGGATTCAAGAAAAAGAAATATACAGACACTTAACTCACATCCAGAAATCAGTGGCAAGTCAGGGTAAGAAATTGATCATAAAACCGTTCCAGTGTTTGAGCTGCGGTTACACGTTCAAGAACCGGAAGCGATTCACACCTCCCGGACGCTGTCCCAAATGTAAAAGCACATACCTGGAGAAGCCTTCTTTTAAAATTTATCCGTAAATTTCCTCCTAATTTTACCACCAAACTACAACTATGTTTCCTGCACAGTCAGAAATCCAGCAGTATTGATTCTAGTCACCATTTTCTGAGTTTACTTTTTTGTTGTTTCGATTATCTGGAGTACAGCTAATCTAAAATATGGTTTTTGAAGACAGTCCCTTGATTTTAAGCAATAAGTTCTTAAGTTAAGTTAAGAGAAGAAGGTGGAAAGGCTTATGAGTTTGAATCACTCCCGAATAACATAAGAAGAGCTCTTCCAAAATCGATAAACTACTGGCAGCACTGGATTAAAACGGAATACCATGCCAAAAGCTTTCGAAAAGATTGTGGAAAAAATCCTCTGGGAAAGCCGCTATATGATTTGCATAGCAGTGGCGGCAAGTCTTTGATTTTTTTACTATTGCCATAGTCACACCCAAGGAGTATACTCACCATACAAAACCGGCCTTTTCAAAAAGAGAAAGATCTGAGAGCGAAAAATGAAGTTTATCCACACGGCAGACTGGCAGATAGGCATGAAAGCAGCACATGTTGGGGCTGCCGGCAAGGCGGTTCGCGAAGCGCGGCTTTACACCATACTCACAATCGTTACCCTTGCCCAGGAAAATCATGCAGATTTTATCCTGGTGGCAGGAGATACCTTCGAAAACAACTCCATAGATCGTCTTCAAGTTCAAAAAGTAGCAGATATCCTTTCGAAGACACAAATCCCTGTGTTCATCCTTCCAGGCAACCATGACCCTCTTGTTCCTGGCTCAGTTTGGGAACATCCGGCGTGGAAAACGTGTGATAATGTACATATACTTATTGAGAGAGAACCTATCGAAATACCAGGTGGGATTATTCTTTATCCTTGCCCCGTGCTCCAAAAATATTCTCGAAAAGATCCCACCACCTGGATAGAAAAATCGCGCGAAGACCGAATCCGAATAGGGATAGCTCATGGCACGGTAGAAGGTGTGCATCAGGATGAACCAGATTATCCGATTCCGAGACATGCAGCAGAACGTTGCGGCCTTGACTATCTTGCCCTCGGACACTGGCATTCTACCACCACTTACGAAGACAGCAGTGGTTGTGTTCGGATGGCTTATTCGGGGACCCATGAAACAACAAAATTCGGAGAAAGAGACAGCGGCAATATTCTTTTGGTAGATATTCCTGGGAGAGGGATACCTCCCGTTGTTAAAAGCATACATGTTGGGACGCTCACCTGGAAACTTGTGGAAGGAAATTTGAGAGCGCCAGGAGAACTCGCAAGTTTGAGAAAAGACATTGAAAACATGGAAAATCCTGAAAAGACTCTAATGGACGTCAGGATAAAAGGACTACTCTTTTGCGAAGACAGAGGTGAAATTGAACAAATCCGAGATATACTCGATTCACGTTTTCTCTTCGGGCGCTTTGATCTGTCAGATGCCATTCCATCGGCTACCGATGACAAATGGGTGGCAGACCTCCCCCCAGGCGTTGTCAGAGAAACGGCAAACATCTTGAGAGACCTTAGCAAGCCCAATTTTTCCGGGAAACGCCCTGACTGGGTCACAAGCGAAATAGCATCCAGAGCACTTCTTGAACTATATGCCCTGGTATCCGAGGTAGCAAGATGATTCTCCGATCAATCCGCCTTCAAAACTGGCGATGTTTTATAGACGAAATAACAGTAGGCCCGTTTTCCGAGAGACTCAATGTTATTCATGCACCAAATGCCACCGGCAAATCCACCCTTTTCGAAGCCTTGCGACGTGGCATTCTCGACAGCCACAGGGTAGGCGGCAGAGAAGTAGAAGCAATTCGGCCGTGGGGCAGAGTTCTGGCACCTTACGTAAGCGTAGAATTTAGCCACGGGGGTGCCGTATATAGAATCACAAAAAGATTCCTCGATAACCCGTTGTCAGTACTCGAAAGAGAAGAAAACGGGCGACTCGTACGCCTGGCTGAAGGCCCCCCTGCCGATGAAAAAATCCGGAGCATTTTCACGAAAAATCCCCCTGGAAGAGGTTTCTCCCGCTTTGAAAACTGGGGACTGGCTCAAATTCTTTGGGCACCCCAGGGAGATTTATCATTTGCAAAACTTTCCGGGGACGTGCTGGAAGACATCAGGAATTTCCTTGGGGCCCAGGTGAGGGGTGCCGGGTCCGGAGCTGTGGAACAGAGAATAGAACAGGAGTATCTTAAGTTTTTCACCCCCACAGGAAAATGGCGCTCAGGAAAAGATGCCCCTAAATTAGTCAGTCTCAAAGATCGCCTCGAAGATGCACACAAAAGGCTTGTAGATGCAAAGGCACTGCAACTTGCATACGAAGAACTGGTTCAGAAAGTGGAGGAACTGCGTGCAAAAAGATCCCTGGCAAAGCACGAAGCTGAAACTGTATTCAAAGAACTGGACAAGGCCAGGGCAAGTGCAGAGAAATACAAGGAGTTGATCCACACAGAAAAGGAACAGCAATCTCAACTTGCGGCAGCTGAAGCCAAATTCAACGAACTTAATCAGCTCATTGAAACCATCAAGAACACAAAAAAAGAAATGGAGGATGTTGAAAAAGAGATACTGGAAACCGAAAAAAATCTGCCAGCAAAACATGACAGACTGAAAATGCTCAAAACTGAAGAAATTGAAGCAAGGAGGAATCTTGAAAATGCACGAAGAGAACAGGAAAAAATCGACAGACTGAACGAAGTTGCGGAGAGAGCTAGATTTTTTGTCGAAAATACAAAAAAGCAGGTTGAAATAGAGCGCCGGTTGAAAAAAGTTAAAGAACTCAACGAAACACTGGAAGCATTAAAGAAGGAAAAGGCCCGTCTTATAGCTCCCAACTCAAGAGCCCTGAAAAATATTCGAAAAGCTTTAAGTGATCTGGAGAACGCCCAGATTCATATCAATGCTTCTCTGATAAGTCTAGATATTGTCCCTGAAAAAAACTTATCAGCAAAAGTTCTCCTGGGAGAAACTCCGGGGAAGCTAGAGGTCGAAGCCGGAGAGACAATTGAGATAAAAGGATCGCCAGAGGTTCTTGTGGAAGTTAATGGTTTTGGAATAATTCGAGCATCAGGTCCAGTTGCGTCAATAGAAGAATACAGGAAGAAAAAGGCTCGGGCCGAACAAAAACTCAGGAAATTAACAGAACCATTCGAAACTGACGATCTAAACATTCTTGAAGATTTGCATGAGAAGTTGCAAATTCTCACTCAAAAGTACGTTAAAATTGAAACGGAACTGAAGACTCTTCTCGAAGGAAAAAGCATCGCTGACCTTGAAAACGATCTTTTCCAGATCAACCACGCTGCAGAAAAAATACTGGCCCAACACCCTCAATGGGCCAATAAACTCCCTGATGTCCTCAAGCTGGAAAAAGAAGCAAAAAAGGCAAAACGCGATTATCGTGAGCGAGTGCAACAGGCAGAGGCAAACTGGCAGAAGCTGCAAATTGCGCTGGCAGCAGCCGAAAGAGATGTAACACTGATGGAGGAAAGCCTCGAAGTGCTGAAGAAACGTCATCGATTGCTGAAATCAAAACTGGATAAACTGACAGACGATGGCAGAGATAATGAAACCAGAAATAGGGAACTTAAGAATCTGGCCCTAGAGTGGAAAGCAGCGGAGACACTTCTTGAAGAAACAAAGAAACAACTCAATGCATTTCCCGAAGATCCGCAGCTAACTGTAGATAGGCTAGAAAAGAGACTCCAAGAACTGGATAAAGTGGCAACGGAAGCCCTTGAACAGGAAAAAAGTGCGGAAGGGAACCTGGAGCAACTTTCTACCCAGGGAACCTACTCGAACCTGGCACTAATCGAAGAAGAAGTAGCTGAACTTTCAAGAGAAATCGAGGCCGAAGAAGTACGCATGCTGTCAATTCGACTACTATACGAAACGCTAACTCAGTGTCGTTCAAAAGCTCTGGCTACCGTGATTGAACCGGTAGAAAGGCTGGCAACTCGGATTCTGCGGAGAATTGCCGGGGGCAAACTCGGCCACTTAAAGGTTGGCAAAGCCTTTGAACCTGTGCACGTTGTACCGGAGGTGGCGGAATCGACAGTGACACTGGAAAACGTGTCCGGAGGAGAGAGAGAACAGATTTACCTTGCCACCAGGCTCGCCCTGGCCGAAGTGATTGCAAAGGAGGAACGTCAGCTTGTGGTCCTGGATGATGTACTCACTTTTACCGATGCAGGTCGGCTTGCCAGGGTGATGAACATTCTTGAAGAAGCGGCTGACAGGTTA
>Ga0164318_10005845_pt1 | contig 11905 bp, 11 predicted proteins | sample GuaBasSedimGuay9_FD_113734 | JGI IMG/M metagenome (GOLD analysis project Ga0164318, IMG submission 113734) | Subseafloor sediment microbial communities from Guaymas Basin, Gulf of California, Mexico - Guay9, Core 4571-4, 0-3 cm | ecosystem: Environmental > Aquatic > Marine > Hydrothermal vents... | reverse complement strand
TTGCCGATTGGAGATTGATGATTGGAGATTGGAGATTGGAGATTGAGGATTGGAGATTTTTGATTTTTACTCTAAACTCCAAACTTTAGGCACTTTTGATTGATGATTGCCGATTGGAGATTGATGATTGGAGATTTTGGGTTCAATCGTAAATTGTCAATCAATCGTCAATCGTAAATATTTACTCCAAACTACAAAAAGCAAGTGTTAGTTGTCGTTGCAGCGGTTAATACAATCGATAATTTCGGTAAGCGTATTGCTCCTCAAAGCATAAAATATCTTTTTCCCATCTCTTTTTGAAATCAGCACCCCTTTGCTCTTTAATATATTAAGGTGGTGTGATGCTGTTGCCTGTTCAATTTCAAGCGCTTTGTAAATTTCAGTTACGCTAAGATGCTTGTCTCCCGATAAAAGCTCGATAATAGCAATCCTCATGGGATGAGAAATTGCCCTGAGTTTACTTGCTGCAAGTTCCAGTTTTGCAATATCAATATTAAACTTTGCCATCGCTGTTAATTTTTGACAAAAATATAAAAAGATACCGGTGAAAATACAAATATATCTATATATATTACTTGTATATATATTTTATAACAAATCTAAATAAGCACAGCTACAAAAAGAGGTTGGTAAAACTAAAAGTGGTTCCATCAAACAGTCCTTTATCGCTTAATTTTAAATCGGGAATAACCAATAGCGCCATAAACGACATCGTCATAAAAGGAGCTCTTAACGAGGAGCCTAAATCGTGGGCTTTTTGGTCGAGATGATGGTAGTGTTCAGCAACTTTAAAACCATCATCGGTACTCATAAGCCCGGCAACAGGCAGGGGCAGTATTGCTTGGTAATTGTCATCGGAAACAGCCACACCCCCTTTGGCTGCAATCACCTGGTTGATGGCATCAACAATTTCCTGGTCGGAGGTACCAACGGCAACCACATTATGACTGTCGTGCGCCACACTTGATGCCAGGGCGCCTTGTTTTAGGCCGAAGCCTTTGATAAAAGCAACGGCAGGTTTAACTCCTTTTTCGTAACGGTTTAGTACCACAATTTTTAAAATATCACGCTCCACGTCGCTTACCACGTAGCCGTTTTCAATTTTTGGTACTTCGGTTAACACACCGGTAATTAGTTCGCCGGCGTATGATTCGATTACCTTAATTTTTTCGCCGGCGGCAGCAACAGCGATATCATCAACCGAAACAGGATTGGCTACAAAAAGGTTGGGTTGTTTGGCCTTAACCGACTTGATAAGGGTTTTACCATTTTCAGCTACTTTAACACCGTTAACATAGGTTTGCAAAACATTGAAATGAATCAGGTTGTCCACCACCATCATGTCGGCCGGGTCGCCCGGTTGCAAAGTACCTACTTCGAGGTTATAATGTTTAATAGGGTTCAGGATGACATTTTTCAGCACCTTCATGATATCGTACCCTTTATCGACAGCTCGTTTAACCAGCTGATTGATGTGCCCTTCGGCAAGGTCATCCGGATGTTTATCGTCGGAGCAAAACAGTATGTCGTCGGCATGGTCTTTTAACAAATCCACTAGTGCTTCAAAGTTTTTGGCAGCGCTTCCTTCGCGTATCTGGATTTTCATGCCGTATTTAATCTTTTCCAGCGCTTCTTCTATGGTAAAGCACTCATGGTCGGTGGTGATGCCAGCCTCGATGTATTTTTTAGCTGCTTCGCCTTTTACGCCGGGCGCGTGGCCATCTACCGGTTTATTGTATTTTTTGGCTACCGCGAGTTTATCCATCACAAAGGGGTCGCGATTGATAGCGCCGGGGAAGTTCATCATCTCGGCCATGTATTTAATATCGTCCATGGCCATAAGTTGGTTTAGTTCGTTAACACCCAACTCAGCGCCGGCGGTTTCGAAAGGGGTTGCCGGAACGCAGGATGAAGCGCCAAAATAAAACTTGAAGGGTACTTTTTTACCGTTTTCAATCATATATTTGATGCCGTCGATGCCCAGCACATTGGCAATTTCGTGTGGGTCGGAAACGGTAGCCACCGTACCATGAACCACGGCGAGGCGAGCAAACTCAGAGGGAATGAGCATGGAGCTTTCAATATGAATGTGCGAATCGATGAGGCCGGGAAGAATATAGCTGTCTTCGGTTACCGAGTCATCTTTAACAATGTTTTTTATACAGCCGTTTTCCACGGAAACAGTTCCTTTAAATATGGTTTCGGAGTGGATATCGACGATATTACCCGAAAGGGTGTATTGATGGTTTTTCATGTTTAATATGTGTTACTGTTTGTTTGCAAAGGTAAAATATTTACTGATGTTAATTGAAGTTATCCTTCCTCTGTATCTTATGTTAAATGGGTTCTGACTAAAAACACAATTCAAGCAAAAACCGCAGCGTTTTTTCGCTAAAGCTGCAAAGTAAACGTTCTCATTGAAGTTGTTTAAAGTTAAATTATTTTTTTAACAATAATTCCGTGTAAATCAGAAAACAAATATCGTTTTAAATATTCCTCCTTTGTTTTCCCTCCAAAGAGGGAAATAATGGAATTTGATGCCGGCGAGGTAACCCGCGGCAGGGATAGGAGTGGCAGCCCCCGCCGTGGTAAGCCGATGTGGAGTAGAGCGGGCGGGGCGACCGAAGGAAGCCACCGGCCGCTTGTTACGGAACACGGCTTACCATGGTGGGGCTATAACGGATAGCCCGCCCGTCCGCCCATAAAAAAAGCTGCTCCCTAATTAGGAAACAGCTTTATTGAATGTTTGTTAAACGTTAACTTTTTATTTCATCGCCACGCTTGTTGAAAAAGTGAAATTCCAACAGGTGATAATTTTTCATGGGCGTGATTTTAACCCACTGTTTGTAACGCAGCAGCCATTTTATCCGTTGCGAGGTGAACCCTTTGGTAAGATACGCGTATAAAAAAGGGTGAACGGTGAGTGCGAGTTGTTTTTCGTTCTGGTCGTGGATAAGGTAGTTAAGGTTATTTTCGATATCATCGACCAACATGATGCTTGAGCGTATTTGGCCGGTACCGCCGCAAACGGGGCATTGTTCCAACACGGTTACGTTCATTTCGGGGCGCACACGCTGACGAGTAATTTGGATAAGTCCAAATTTGGTTGGGGGCAGGATGCTATGCTTGGCACGATCCTTAGCCATCTCATCTTTCATACGTTCGTAAAGCGCCCGACGGTTTTTAGCGTCGTGCATGTCGATAAAATCGACTACGATGATTCCTCCCATATCGCGCAGTCGTAATTGGCGGGCGATTTCGGAGGCAGCTTCGAGGTTGGTAAGCAGCGCGTTTTCTTCCTGTGATTTTTCCTTGTTAACGCGGTGACCGCTGTTAACATCGATAACATGCAGGGCTTCGGTGTGTTCGATGATAAGGTAAACCCCGCTGCGGATGGTAACGTTTTTACCAAACGAATTTTTAATCTGTTTATCGATACCGAAGTGTTCGAAAACAGGGGCTTTACCCTTGTAAAATTTAACAATTTCTTTTTTATCAGGAGCGATTCGTTCGAGGAACGTCCTGGTTTCGTCATACATTACTCTGTCGTTAACATAGATATTGTTAAACGACTCATTGAGTAGGTCTCTAAGTATCGCGGTGGTACGGTTGAGCTCGCTCAGTACCTTTTGCGGTGCCTTGAGGTTGGGGAGTTTGGCCATAACCTTCTCCCATTTCTCGATTAATATTCTAAGGTCGGTATCCAGTTCACTTACCTTTTTATTTTCGGCTACCGTTCGAACGATAACGCCGTAATTATTGGGTTTAATGCTTTGGATAAGCCTTTTTAATCTGCTCCTTTCGTCCTTATTTTTAATTTTCTGTGAGATAGAAATTTTATTGGAGAAAGGCATCAGAACCAAATATCTTCCCGGAAAGGAAATCTCGGTGGTAATGCGCGGTCCTTTAGTGGAGATAGGCTCTTTGGCAATCTGAACCACAATTTGCTGACCGCTCGTTAGTACCGAGTTAATTTTTCCGGCTTTGTCAATGTCAGGATCGAGTTTTAATTTTTCGAAACCCACCAGGTGGGCTCTGCCCTGTGTACCCAGTTTGGTAAATTTATTCAACGACCTGATTTGAGGGCCAAGATCAAGGTAATGCAAAAATGCATCTTTATCGTGACCCACGTCCACAAAGGCAGCATTAAGTCCGGGCATTATTTTTTTTACTTTGCCCAAAAACACGTCTCCCACGGAGAAGTTGTTGCTGTTTTGTTCTTTGTGAAGTTCTACGAGATTTTTGTCCTCAAGCAACGCAATATTAACCTCCGCAACACCTGAATCGATAATTAATTCTCTATTCAAAATGTTAGGATTTAAATTAATACTAGTTACACTAAATCTTTTTTACTTACTTTTATTGAACTTGTTTGAAGTTAACTTGATGAATACAAAGGTAACTCGTTTAAACAACTTCATTTAATTAAGAGGGGATGTTTAAAAAACAAAAGGCTGTTTAAAAAGTTTTTTGTTTTGTAACGTCGGATTTAATGAAGTCGAAATTTACCTTTAGCAGGCTGGCATCTCGCTTATTAACAAAATGAAATTTTTCGATTGTACACGAAATGACGTTTCAATACTTTTTAAACAGCCTCAGCATTCAGAAAATCTATTATTTCTTCTTATGCCTGTTCTTCCGCAAACGTTTTTTACGTTTGTGGGTTGCCATCTTATGTCTCTTCCTCTTTTTTCCGTTTGGCATAATACTATTTATTAAAGGTTAAACTATTTTACTTTGTTTTTAACTTCGTTTACAAAAGTTTTAGCGGGTTTGAACGCGGGAATGTTGTGAGCCGGAATAATAATGGTTGTGTTTTTTGAAATATTACGGCCTGTTTTTTCTGCTCTTCTTTTAACAATAAAGCTTCCAAAGCCTCTCAGGTAAACGTTTTCACCGTCAGCCATAGTATCTTTAACTGTTTCCATAAATGATTCGACAACTGCCTGCACGGCTATTTTCTCGATACCTGTTTTGGTAGCAATTTCTGCTACGATTTCTGCTTTTGTCATATCCTTATACTTTTTAAATGATTAAAACTTAGCTTATTATTTGGTAGGCAAAAATAAAACAATTTTAATAGCCACGACGAAATAATGAGGATTTTTCTTTCTAAATGATTAATATAATAGAAATTAAGAGAAATAAAACCTGTTTTCTGCCTTTTTGCAAATGTGTAGAGATGGAATTGAGGAGATAGAATTGGTTCTTCGTTTTTCGGTATCCCCTACGGGGAAGGTTTACGACTTGGCTGTAAGATACAATTCTTTAACCGCTACGCGGTAGTATATCATGGCTATTGCTGATTTGGATATTTTAACTGCTTTCATCCGGGTTTTTTCTCCGCAGGAGAAAAATGAATGAGTCGAGTCTAAAAAGGGTCTTTGTTGCCAAACTCTTCGTTGTCAAGAATTTTCCAATCCTCATTAACAACACGTTAACTTCGGTTGCAAAATTCTCTCCGCCCCTGTTAGCTTTGTACAGGGTAAACTCGATTTTGACAAAAATCTACCTTTTTAGACTCGACTCATAGATAGATTATAATCTTGTACCTGTTTGCCGAAACTGATATTTTCATAAAACCGGCGCATCAAAATAAGAATTAGCCTAGTTTGAGCTTTTTATTGATTTACAATTTGTAACCTATTCGTCCACGCCAAAACTTTTTTACCTTTGCAGAAAAACAATACGGATGCAAAAACCTGCCAAAACAAAAACCCCTATTCATTCTATTATTGCTCAGCGATGGAGTCCCCGGGTATTTAGCAGTCAGGTTGTTGAAGAGGATTCAATTACTGCCTTACTGGAAGCGGCACGCTGGAGTTCTTCGGCTTTTAACGAGCAGCCATGGCGCTTTATGGTAGGAAAAAAGGGGGAAGAAACCTGGACAAAAATTCTGGAAACGCTGGTTGAATGGAATCAACAGTGGGCTAAAACAGCTCCCCTTTTGGTGCTCAACATCGCTAAACTTAATTTTACACACAACAACGAATGAAAACATCCATTTATATACTGCTGTTAAACATGATGTTGGTTTTGGCAACATCGTGTGGAACGCAAACGAAAAATAACCATAAAACAAGCAAGCCAAAAGAGGTTGTCACCGCTTCGTTTAATGCCGATTCGGCTTATGTTTATACCGCCAAACAGGTTGCTTTCGGATCACGGGTGCCGGGAACCAAAGCGCATGCCGCTTGCGCCGGCTGGCTTATAAACAAAATGAAACAGTTTTCGGATACGGTATATATTCAAAAATTCAGAGCCCGAACCTACGACGGGGTAACCCGAAATGGTGTTAACATTATAGGTTCTTTAAATCCTGATGCCGGTTCCAGGGTGCTGTTGCTGGCACATTGGGATTCGCGTCCTTTTGCCGACCACGATAAAAACCCCGCCAACTATCACAAACCCATTGATGCTGCCAACGACGGTGCCAGCGGGGTGGCTGTTTTAATGGAGTTGATGAGGCAGTTCAAACTTCACCGCCCGGATGTGGGTGTTGACGTGCTGCTGGTTGACCTGGAAGACTGGGGTCCTCCTGATTTTGAAAGCCACCCTTCCAACGAAAACGATTGGGGACTAGGTTCACAGTACTGGGCTAAATCGCCTCACCTTAAAGGTTACGAAGCCAATTACGGTATTTTGCTCGACATGGTCGGTGCCAAAAATCCTACCTTTTTAAAAGAGTATTACTCTATGGGATACGCCGGATACGTGGTGAATGAAGTGTGGAAAACAGCCGACGAGCTAGGCTATGGAGAGGCTTTTGTCAATCAGGAAGATGGGGCTATTTCGGATGACCACATTTTTATTAACAAATACCGTAACATTCCAACCATCGACATTATCCATCTTGATAAAAACAGCTCCAACAGAAGTTTTTACGAATATTGGCACACCACCGGTGATACCATGGATAAAATTGATAAAAACACATTAAAAATGGTGGGAATCGTTGTAGGGACAGTAGTATATAATAATTAGAATTGAAATAGTAATTAACCCAAAAAACTTAATATTATGGCAGGATTAAATAAAGTAATGCTGATTGGAAACATTGGCAAAGACCCTGAAGTGTTTACCTTTGACAGCGGGACAAAGAAAGTAAGTTTTTCGGTAGCCACAACCGAAAGCTATCTCGATAAAAACACGAACGAATGGGTAGATCAAACAGACTGGCACAACGTGGCAGGATACCGCTACCTCGCAGAGAAAAACTTTGCCAAGGGCGATTTGGTATATGTTGAAGGAAAAATTAAAAACCGCAAGTACCAGGATAAAGATGGCAACGACAAGTATTTTACGGAAATATTAGCTGACAAGATAAATATTATTAAGAAAGCCGGTGGCAACAGTCAGGGTTACCAAAGCAGTAATAATGAGCCACAAGCCACTAAACAAGAGCCAACCCCGCTTGATAATACTGATCTTCCTGCCGGTGATGGTGGTGGGGATGATTTGCCGTTTTAGAATTATATAGCACTTCACTTCGTTACGTGCGTCATTAGCCTCCCGCTGGTCGGCGTAATTTGCGCCAACACGCGTCATTAGTTCGCCGGGAGGCTCACGTGATTAGCTCCCTGCGGTCGCGTCAATTATGCTTCGCTGTCATAAGTCCTCCTGCGTCGGACGTCATTTGCTCCCGTTGGTCGCGTTGTTTGGCTTTGCCGTCATTCAGTAGTTATTGAATTTGACGACGCTCTTTGTCTTTCTAACACTTCGGCTTAGTGCAATCGACAGACTCCGGGGACAAATTAGGACAGGTATCAGAAATTCATTTTATTTCCAACCGCGGAGGCGAATTTCAAGACTATTTTCATACACTTCGTCAAAGATATTTTCAACTCTTTTTAGTTTTAGTCCGGTTTCGGATGCTACTTTAAACATATCCTCTATCCCGGGGTTTCCCTTACCGGCAATGGTGGTAGAGTGATTACCGTTAAATCCTTCGCTTGGCACAAGATCATACGCAGGAGAGAGTTGCCATTTTCCTGATTGATACAAAAAACTAAAATTTTTAGCATGGTCGTCTTTATTGCCCGTAAGCACATTAAAAACCATTAAACGAAAAAGTTTGTAAGCCTCTTCACTATCTTTAGTCAGCACCATAGTTGCTTTTATCAGGTCGATATAATCAAGTGAAGGAAATCTGTGACTGGCATACAATAACCCCGATGCCGTGTGCATATGAACACGTTGATTTTTTACGCGGTCAAACCGACGAATGGCAAAATATTTTCCTTCAAGCAGTTTTGTCTCCGACATTTCAATACCGCATTTTTTTGCTACAAGAGAAAAGGTGTACTCCAGACTACCTATTTCAGGAAGATCAAGTGAAGAGGGAAACTTAACCATCCACGGCTCTCCATTAATATTTAACAATACTTTCGGCCTGGCACCTCCTGAAGAGCCTCCTTTTTCAGCCAGCATTGCCAGCGGTGTGTTGTAATCAACTTCAGACAAAATTTTACTAACTTCATTAGCAAGAAATGAGATGTCGTTTGTTTTTTTACCCGAAACAATGTGCTTATCAGGAATATATTGCAGTGCACCCATCCCTGAAGTTCCAACAATACTAAGTCTGTCGAGCGGCGAAAGCAACCTTGGTTTTACTCCCTGTGTTAACAGGTATCTGTCAACCAACAGGTTTCCCCACCCATCCGGAAGACTGTCGTTGAAAACACCAAAAAGGCCGTTAAAAGGTTCGCGACGGGCAGTAAACAACCCGCTTCGCAACGGTAGATAAAACGGTGATATAGAAAACCCATTGGATAGAAACTCCCCATCATACTCAAACAAGCACAGGTAATCAGGTGACAGCACCATCCTTCCCAATGGTTGATCATCTATTAAGATGTGTACTATGTCAGTGCTTTTTTTCATCCCGGGCTCTTTTTCTCTTTTTTGCCTTCTTGCTTTTTAGCACGTCATCAATACTGGCAAACCTATTTTCGGAAAACAGGCTATGGAACTCATTCATCGCGTCAAGCACCATGGCAAGTTGCAGGAGATGCTTTAGGGAAATTTGGTATTTGTTTTCAAAGCGTTTCAAGCTCCCTAATGAAACGCCGGACATTTTAGACAGTTGCTCTTGAGAGAGGTTTAAAAGCAACCTTCTTTGCCTCATCCTTCCTGCAATCTTTTTTGAAACCGATGCCGGATTAAAATCGTCCAACACAAAATCGTTATCAGCTATTATATTATCCATAAAACTAAATATTAATCTGTTAAAACTAATATATTAGCTACAAAGATAATAAAAAATGTTGTTTACTCGCCGGGGGGTTCGTGTAATTAGCACTTCACTTCGTTGCATACGTCATTAGCCTCCTATTGGTCGGCGTCATTTGCGCTAACACGCGTCATTGGTTCGCCAGGAGGCTCACGTGATTAGCTCCCTGCGATCGCGTTAATTACGCTTCGCTGTCATAAGTCCTCCTGCGTCGGACGTCATTCAGTGGTTATTGAATTTTCCGACGCAGTTTATCCTTAGTTGGTGTAACTTGGCAGAAAACAGGAGTGTGTTATCTTGTTTTTGCTTTATTTCTAAACTTCTCAACCCACCAAACCCATAAAGCAAACATAACAACATAAAAAAAAGGGCGGTAGATATTATCGTGGATGAACTGCCAGTGGTGAGGCATGTAAATTAACATGACAGACAATCCGGAAATTCTAAACACATTTACAAGATGGGTAATGAGCAACCCAAAGGGGATAAACCATGCTTTGTATCATAATTTTTCTTTTATTTGTTGAAATAATATAAACTTATGGTGTATCCTTATTTACCTATTGTTAAGTCGTTTATTAAAAAATACAAATTACAGCCTATTGTAGATGTGTTATTATTTGGAATAATAATCTATTTCTTTCACTGGCTTTGGTGGACTGGTGGGTTAAAACATTTTTTAAAAGAGTTTGTCTTCTTTTCGGAAATGGAAGAATTTATGGCACATCAGGTATTTTTACCTGCAGCATGGATTGTTGACCATGTTATCGGCTATCATGTAACAACCATGCACAACACCATTTTGTTACCTGAAATAAATGGTTATGTGGCTGTTGAAGGTGCCTGTTCAGGATTAAAACAATTTTACCAATGGACAATCCTTATGATACTGTTTCCTGGTTCCTGGAAGAAAAAGTTATGGTATATACCAATTGGATTGATTATCATTCACCTAAACAATATTTTACGAATAGTAATTTTATCTATCGTTGTTGTTCATTGGCCTCAACATTGGGACTTTATCCACCTGTGGATTTTAAGACCTTTCTTTTACGTTGTAATATTCTTATTATGGGTACTTTGGGTGGAAAAGATTAGGGGAAGTAAAAAATCTGCAGAGTAATTTACTCGCGTTGGTTGTGTGATTAGCTCGCCGGGAGGCTCGTGTAGTTGCAGACATAGGTGGGGAGAAACCTACTTTATTATCACTTTGTATTTTGCTATCAAAGGAGTGTTTACTAATAATGTAAATAATAGTCCGGTTAAAAGGCAGTTTTCGTGAAGAGAGAAGGGGGATGAAATTACTATTACCGACAGGAATAGCAATAGGTATGGAATATACCAAAGGAAAGGAAGTTGCTTGAGAATGAGACTTCCGGTAATAAATGTGTAAGGCTGAATATTTAGACTTGAACTAAAAACAGGTGAAATCCGAAAAACCCTAATCATGTATAACATCAATAAAACAAAGACAAATAATATTTTCTCAAAACGATTGAAGTAGATCCATGATAAGACGTAATAAATGCCATTTCTATAGAATAATTCACAAACAGGCACTAAAAATACTGCAACGATTAGTAGCGTATAAACCCAACTAAAAAACAGATGTATCGGGGGTAACAACTTTATTGGGACTTGTCTTTTGATTGAAAAAACAAGATAAATTAAAACAAATCCAAAGTACGGTAAGAGATAAATTCCCAACACCTGCTTCAAATTCCATGTTTGGGACATCGCTTTTATTTGAAGTCCGTCCCATTCAATCACGCCGGGAAAACCTGAAAACCATGCTCCCATTTTAGTAAACATCCAATTAAGCAATAGCATAAACACAAAAGCAGCCAACAGATTTATGGTGCTACGTAATGTAATTGCTATCATTTGCTTAATGGAAATCATACTTTGTTTGTGCTTTTGTATTTAATGGCGGCTTCTTTTATTGTACAGGTTTCCAATTCACTCAGCACATCTATCAGATGGTCACGACAAATTGAAGTATTAATCGAGTTTAATAAGTTTCGAAATAATGAAAACAGATTGGAAAAGGGATAATGGTCATCAAAGTCACGAGGGTGTAAGTACAACAGGTTGTAATCATGCTTTCTAATGAAATGGTTAATGTAGAATTTGGGTAATACTCTAAAATAACCTCCACCACTGTATGGAATTCCTATTGAAGAGGTAATAAGCGGAAACTCCAGGATTTCACTATCCCCTGCTTTGATAACAACAGGCGGGTTATTTTTCATTCTGTTAATCTGAACCGAGCTATCTACTTTTATTCCGTTTTTCGCCAGAATTTCAAAAGCCCAGTTATCTTTTAATTTCAAATTAAAACCGGGAGCCCGATAGGCTGTAACTTTTTCTCCTGTAAGATCCTGAATATGTGATAAACATAACTGAATATCTTTTTCAAAGTCATCAGGTTTTAAAAGCTGTGGATTATGATGCCAATGAGAATGTGCTCCGATTTCGTGTCCTTTTGCATGAATTTTTTTTACTACATCAGGATTATGTGCAGCCACCCACCCTAAGACAAAGAATGTTGCTTTCAACTCCAATTCATCTAAAAGAGCAAGTATTATATCTGTATTGGCTTCAACTTTAGATGGCAGCGCTTCCCAAATATGACCACTGTAATACTGACGATTTTGGTGGGTATGAAACCAG
>Ga0164318_10005843_pt1 | contig 11906 bp, 13 predicted proteins | sample GuaBasSedimGuay9_FD_113734 | JGI IMG/M metagenome (GOLD analysis project Ga0164318, IMG submission 113734) | Subseafloor sediment microbial communities from Guaymas Basin, Gulf of California, Mexico - Guay9, Core 4571-4, 0-3 cm | ecosystem: Environmental > Aquatic > Marine > Hydrothermal vents... | reverse complement strand
TTCCTCCAAAAGGCGGCCTCATACAACCTCTGGTTCAACGTGGCCCGAAAGAATAGCTACAAAGGCCACCGAACCCCCTGGGAAATCGCATACGAGCCTCAACCCTAAACTGCCCACACTATCGCCTGTTTACCTCGACAAAATGTTTCATCAAAACATGCGAAACCCTTCTCCACGGGGATACCATGTTGTTCCCTATCCCCCTCCGGCAAGACGATGAGATCCACGCCCTGTTTGCCGGTCGTATCTGTGGGGGCGCATGCGTCGGCGATGTGTTTTTCGGGATTCTGCGGCATCAACATTTCCAATTGCACCAGCGCCACGTGGTGCATGGGGTGTGGTTCTTCATTCACAGGTAGCTCCTTTTTGGATAGGTATCCGGGGCCGCGGTCAAGCGTCCTCGAGCAACCGTTCGTGCAGCTTGACCATCGCGAGCGTATCCTGCCTGCAATAGTCCAGCAGATTCCTTCGTATGGTCTCCATCTTTTCGTCGTCATAGTGGCCCTGCGCCATCAACGCAAACGCGGACATCGCGGTGTCGCCATTGGCTATTTCCAATCCATCGTAGGACATATCGGGCACGAGCACGGGAAGGGTTTTCTTGATCGAGGTACTTCCATGGAAATCGGGGTGATAGAAATGCTTTCTGATGATCGCCTCGAGATCCACGATGCGATCTATCAAGGCCTGCAAAGCGCTCGAAAGCTCGGGGAATTGCTCTGAAAGCTTGTTGATGATGGTCTTTTCAAACGGGGAATAGGCGATGATGCTTCCTTTTTCGGAAAGGTCATGGAGCAACCGCTCGGCCAGCGCTCTTCTGCAATCCCGCTTCGGATCGGCCAGATATTCCAGATGCGCTGTGATCCGACCCGGCTTGGAACACGTATGGATGGAGTATTGGATCGGAATTTGCGAGTAAGGCGGCACATCGGGATAGAGCGGAATGGCCGTCATGAAGGTCTCGAAATCCAGATAATACGCGGGATAGGCAATGGCTTCCAAAGCGTGCCCAAGGTCTCTGGAGATCACCGGCTTGTTCGATTGCACGCTGTCTCGCACTCTTTTCTGATTTGCGGTCAGGGGAAATGTTTCGGGGAGTTCTTCGATACGGAGGATGCCTTGCTCTGTAAGTCTATCGAATTTGGATACGCTCAGGCGCGGAATGTCGAAGATGTGATTTGGGATATCCTTTCCCAGGCATGTTTTGAAAAGTGTACACTTGCGGCATGCGAGTCGAAGCCCGACCTTCGGTTTCTCCGGCGCGCCGGTGATTGCGTCTATGTCTTCGCAAAGCGGCTTCAGGGCCTCGACGCGATCCAGCACTTCCTCGGTGTGGTCTATTTCCACGAAAAGGTCCTCGTCTCGCATACCAAGACGGAAGCCTTTGGAGATAAGGAGAAGCGATACTTTTGATATTTTGTAACCGCGGCGATCCATAAGCAACCCCGTGTACGCCATATCGTCTATGTATTCCGCCTTGTCACGCACACTGGATTTGACCTCGATCATGTGCCAGCCGTTCTCTTCGCGCCGGAGGATGTCCGCTCTCGCGCCGAAATTTCCGGTTAGGAAGGCCGCTTCAAAGAGGATCGAAACGCGGGGATCGGCCATCAGACGTTCTGTCGTCTTCGAAGCCGACGCCATATCCCCCTCCTCGATCAGCATGCCCTCCGGGTAGAGCGCTCTGGCCCTCCGTCCGATCTCGATGCCTTGCTCCATGCGGAATTTTTCGCCGATGGTGGGTGCTTCGGAGACCGGCTGCGATCTCGATTCCCATCCCAGCACCGGACATGCGAGGGCATTCAGGAAGATTTGTTTGGAGATTCTGCGCATGGCTGTTCCTCAAATATGGAGTGATTCGCATTACGGAGACACAGAGACACGGAGAAGGTCAACTCCCGGGGCGCTCGGGAACTCCGTGTCTTCGATGTTAGGAAGGTATCTGTGGGGCAACAGAACTTATTTATGAGGAATCCAGGATATAGCGCATTGGTTTTTCTCCTGGATTCCTGCGTTCCTGATAGCTCACCTGCAACAGTCCGAAAAACGAGAGGATGCCGCTCTCCGGATAGGGGAGTGCGGGATTTCCAACCTACCGAGCGGCTTCCTTTTTTGGGGGCATAAATGCGGAGAAGGGCATATAGGTCAGCTCAAGGTCCTTCAGGATCTCCGTTGCTTTCTGTACCTGGTCCTTCGCGACCATCAGCCTTGCCGGTTCCACCAGGGGCCGCAACCGGCTGAAATGTTCCCCGTGAAAGAAGTAATCCACCTCCTCGCCATCTAAGAGAGAACGTATGATCGCGATATCCGCGGGATTGAACGTGGCGAGTACTTGCTCAAAATCCATCTCTTCCGGTTCATCCTCAGGGGGAAGTTCGGGGACTAATGGGATGTGGCAGTCCGCACATTCGGCGACTCCTTTCCTTTATTCGGCTCTGCATTTTGGACAGAACATCATGCCTCCTTTCCGGGGCGCAGGTTCCGTCTTCTCACGCTTGAACTATCGCCTCCCTGGGGCACACCTCGGCGCACATCCCGCATCCCGTGCACAATTCCGGAGCGATCCGAATTTGATCCGCCTCTTTGGAGATGGCCGGACACCCCAGACGCAGGCAGATTCCGCACTGGACGCACAATTCCGGGTCAATCCGCAGAGCCGGATGATGCTCCCTGGTCATCAGCACACAAGGGTGTCGGGCGATGATCACCGACGGGGCTTCGCGTTCGGTCTCCTCCCGGACCACGCGCTCGGTCTCCTTCAGATCGTAGGGATCCACCACCTGGATGTGTTTCACGCCCACGGCCTGAGCCAGCTTCTCGAAATTTAGTTCCACGGTGGGATCGCCGGAGAGGGTCTTTCCCGTACCGGGATGATCCTGATGGCCGGTCATGGCGGTGGTCCGATTATCCAGAATGATGATGGTGACGTGGGAGCGATTATACACCGCATCCACCAGCCCCGTGATGCCGGAGTGCACGAACGTGGAATCGCCGATAACGGCCACGGTTTTTTTGGTGTTTTCCGCTCCCAATGCCTTCTCCATCCCGATCGCGGTTCCGATGCTGGCGCCCATGCAGATGCACGTGTCCATCGCCTCCAAGGGAGGGAGCGCGGACAGGGTGTAGCAGCCGATGTCGCCGGTGACGACCAGCTTCAGTTTTTTCAGCACGTAGAAAAGTCCCCGATGGCCGCAGCCCGCGCAGAGGACCGGAGGCCGGGCCGGAAGGGAGGCGGCCGGTTCACGGACGGGTTCCTCTCCGGAAATCCCCGCACGGATGATCTCCGGAGAAAACTCTCCGGTCCGGGGCAGCACGTCTTTTCCGATCACCGCGATGCCGAGGGCCTTGATTTGATCTTCCAGGAAGGGTTCCAGTTCCTCTACGACGTAACATTTTTCCACCGATTGCGCGAAATCCCGGATGCGTTGCTGCGGGATCGGGTAGGTGAGTCCCAGCTTGAGAAAGGAAGCATTTGGAAAGGCGTCTTTTGCGTATTGATAGACCGCTCCGGCGGCGATGATGCCCATTTCGGCACTGTTCATTTCGACTCGGTTTTCGGGAAACGTGTCCGCGAAGGATTCCAGTTTTTTGCGGCGCGCTTCCACGAAAATGTGTCGCAACCGGGCGTGACCGGGCACCATCACGGTTTTGCGCGCATTCTTTTCGTATCCCCTTCCCTCGACGGAAAGCGGCTCCCCGAGTTTCACCACGCTCTTTCCGTGGCACACCCGCGTGAGCATCCGGATCATCACCGGGGTGTCGAATTTTAGAGAGAGGTCGAAGGCGATGCCCACGAAGTCCTTGGCCTCCTGGCTGTCCGAAGGCTCCAGCATGGGAATCTTGGCGAGCCGGGCGTAGAATCGGTTGTCCTGCTCGTTTTGCGAGCTGTGCATGCCGGGATCGCCCGCGGAGATCAGGACGAGTCCGCCGCGCACGCCCACGTAGGAGAGCGTCATCAAGGGGTCGGCGGCTACGTTGACGCCCACGTGCTTCATGGCCGCCAGGGCGCGCACGCCCGCCAGGTTGGCCCCGATGGCCACCTCGAGGGCCACTTTTTCGTTGGGCGACCACTGGGATCGGATGCCTTCGTACGTGACGAGATTTTCCAGAATCTCCGTGCTCGGTGTGCCCGGATAGGCCGCGGCTACCTGCACTCCGGCTTCATACGCGCCGCGCGCAATGGCTTCGTTGCCCGAAAGAATGGCTCTTTTCATAGGGAATAGACCTCCTGGTAGGTTTGGACATGCGTTTGTGAAAGCGAGAGATAACGTATATCATCTTGATAAAAATAAAGCAAATGGCCCCATAAGTCAACCCTTTTCTGTAGGTGAAGGCACATTTGGGGGAAGATATTTTTCAGAAACGGCGCGGTGCTTTAAGACGAGGTTCCCTTGCGTCTGGGATGCGTTGTCCAACCGGGATTTCTTATTGACTATCGGACACGCTTTCGCTATATTCGGTATGGTGGTCTGCCGGTTTATCCTCACGTTTTACGCTTCACGCATCACGCAGCCAACTCTATCTCTCCGGCCTTCCTCCAGAACCCAGAACATGAAGGAAACCCTCATGTCCCATGCCCCAACCGTATCCGTGCTGCTCCCCATCTACAACGCCGCCGGGACCTTGAATCCGGCGATGCGCAGTTTGCTGCGTCAGACGTTCGATGATTTCGAGGTGATTGCCGTGGACGACGATTCGGACGACGGGAGCCCGAATATCCTCAAGCAGTGGGCGAAGCGGGATCGCCGGATCAAGCCGATCTTTCACGAACGGGTGGGATTGATCGGCGCTTTGAATGCGGGGCTGATGCGCGCCGGAGGGAAATTCGTGGCGCGGATGGACGCGGACGATGTGTCGCACCCAAGGCGTTTCGAGCTTCAGGTGGCCTTAATGCGTGCGCACCCGGAGGTCAGTGTGGCGGGATGTCTGGTACGGAGTTTTCCGAAGCGAAGTGTCCGCGAGGGGTTCAGGATCTACGAGGCGTGGCTGAACAGTCTGATCGCGCACGAGGATATGGTGCGGGAGATTTTCATCGAGAGTCCGCTCGCGCATCCTTCGACCATGATGCGGCGGACGGAATTGATAGAATTGGGAGGATATGAAGATCACGGCTGGCCGGAGGATTACGACCTTTGGCTGCGGTACCACCTCGCTGGAAAGCGATTTGCCAAGGTCCCGGAGGTGTTGTATTTCTGGCGGGAGCACCAAGACCGTTTGTCGCGAACGGATCCGCGGTATGCGGTGGAGCGTTTTCTGCGGGCCAAGGCGCATTATCTGGCGCAGAGGCCGTTGAAGGGAGCCGAATCGGTGATCGTCTGGGGAGCGGGACAGACGGGGCGGCGTTTGTCCAAGCATCTTTTGCGAGAGGGCGTGCGGATCGCGGCGTTTGTGGATGTGGATTCCAGGAAGATCGGACGTACCTTGCGCGGGATTCCGGTCATCGCCCCGGATGATCTGGCATCCACCCGAGGCAGCGCCGGATTCCTTCTGAGCGCGGTGTCCTCCCGGGGCGCGCGGGCGTTGATTCGGAAGTGGGCGAGGGAGCGGGAATGGGAGGAGGGAAGGGATTTTTGGTGCGTGGCGTAAAACGTGAAACGTGAAACGTGAAACGTAAAGCGTGAGGTGTAGAGCGTGAAACGTGGAAGGAAGCAGTTTTTGACTTCTGATTTGTTTGATCCGTGAAATCCGTTTTTATCCGTGTCCCATTGCCTTTGGGCTTTGTTTTTCGCGTTGTGCGTGATTCAAAGGCGCAAGAAAAGTCTTACGACGAAGTTAAAGGCGGTTTTCGCAGCACGAAGTGGATCCGGTCGGAATTATCCGTGGCCGGGCGAAAGGAAGAGTCGTCGTACATTCTGAGCATCTCGAGCGGGGACGCCTCGATCACGGAGAGGATTTCGTTCGAGGAATAGATTTTCTGGCGATGCGTTTCGTTCCATCGTCCGGGCCGGTCGTCGAAGCGGATTTCAAATTCGTTGATCTGCATCCGGTCTCTTGGGCGGTAGAAGCTGTGTCGCGTGTACGAGAATCCGTCTCCGTGTTCGCACTCGGTAAAATCCCGAAAGTATTTCAGGGAGTTGTTTTCGGTGCATACATCGAAGATAAACAAGCCACCCGGCAGGAGGAGATCGCTTATGCCGGCGAGGGCGGATGCGACGTCCCGGAGGGAGAGGAGGTAGTTGATGCTGTCGTAAAGACATAGCACCACGTCGTATGTCGGAACGCCCTGTACGGTCCGAAGATCCATCTCGAAGAAAGTGACGGAAGAGCTGCAGGATTCGGCTTTTTTCCGGGCTATACGCAACATCTCCGGAGCGGAATCCGCTCCCGAGGCTTTATACCCCCGGGCAGTTAGCTCGAGCGTGAGGGTTCCCGTGCCGCACGCCAGGTCGAGTATCTTCGGATCCCGTAAGTCGAACTTCCGAAGGATCTTCTCCACATAGGTCGTCCATTCCTGATAGGGTACGTGGCGCATCACGAAGTCGTAGATTTGGGCCAATGCTTCGTAAGGGGTGCAGATTTCTTTTTTCGTTCGTTTCCAGAGTGCTTTGGGCATGGTAACCGGGGGGTCGTGAGTGGTGAGTGGTGATTGGTGAGTGGTGATTGGTGAGTGGTGGCCAAGCGTCAGGAAGTCGAGTGTGATTATCCGGTACGTTTCCATAAAAAAAGCCAGCGAAAACTGGCTTAAAAGGAAGATGGTGATTTGGGTTCATCGCTCAGGATGCGGTAAAATTGATCGCCCTCTTTTTTGCGGACGCTTTTTCCGGGGATTCCGCTGACTTCGATCCGAAGAAGACGGTCCCGGAACTCAATGGCGATGTGCTGCCCTATTCGTACTTCCTTGCCCGGTTTGGCCCGAAAACCCTCTATGCGAACGATGCCGTTGTCGCAAGCGCGCTTAGCCAGGGAGCGGTGTTTCATCAAGCCGCACCGTTTTAAGTAAACGTCTATGCGCATAACTGAAAGGCGTTATTAGCGATTAGTAAGTGGTGAGTGGGTGCACGGTGGGGACCTTACTCGAGCCGGACGTCCACGTAGATTCGTGCTTTTTCCTTTTCGATCGTTTGGTCGAAGACTTCTTTGAGTTTCTGCTGGCGCGCAAGATTTTCCAGGAGTGCGCGGTCGCTTTGGAGGGTGATCGCCCCTCCCTTTTCCCGCTCGTTGAGACGGATTAGATGGTATCCCGAGGAACTGCGGATGGGTTCGCTAACCTGACCGGGCTCGAGCTGTTCCACCACCGGTTTGAAGTCCGACGGGAGGCGCTCCACGGGAATCCATCCGAGGTCTCCTCCGTCCGAAGCGCTGGTCGCATCGTCTGAGAAGGTGCGGGCGAGTTCGGAAAAATCGGCTCCGGATTGGATTTTTTCCCGGAGTTCAGTGATGGTTTTCAGGGCCTTCTGCTCGTCTTTTTTCGTGATATTGGCGATCAGCAAAATATGGCGTGCGTGAACCTGGTCGCCTTTTCGGTCCTCCACCCGGATAATATGATAGCCCAAACGGGTTTTCACGATGTCGCTGATCGCACCCGGCTGGAGCGCAAACGCGACCTGTTCAAATTCCGGCAGCATCGTTCCCCGTCCAAAATAGCCTAAATCGCCGCCTTGTTCAGCGGATCCGGGATCCTGTGAATATTTTTTGGCCAACTGTGCAAAATTGGCTCCATCTCTGGCCTGGGTGAGGATTTCGCGTGCTTTGAGGAGGGCGTCCTGGTCTTCGGGGCGGATCAAAATGTGGCTGATGTGTACCCGCTCTGGCTGGACGGGGAGACTGTCTTTAACCGTCTCGTAGAATGCTTCCACTTCCCGGTTGGTGACGACGATTCCCTGCATTAAGGAGCCGAGCATCTTCTGCTTCATCAGATAGTTGCGAATCTCTCTTCGAAAGCGTTTTTTCAGGTCGCGCTCCGTGACGCCGCTCGCTTCCAACTGACGCTGGTATTCCTCCTCCGATCCGACTTGCTCCCGGATGCGGGTCAATTGTTTCTGCAAGACCTCGTCAATTTCCTTCTGTTTTACGAGCACACTGTCCTCTTTGGCCCTAACTAAAAGGATCTGATCCGCGATCATCCCGTCTAAGATTTCCCTTTCTAATGCTTTGGCCTGTTCTTGATTTTGTTCGGGAGAAAGCTTTCGTTTGAACATCTCCAGACGGACGTTCTCCTTCAGTTCGGAAAGAAGGATGATCTGATCGTCCACCACGGCCACGATGCGATCCAATACTTCCTCTTCGCCGTAAGCCGCTGTGAAACAAAGGACAAGAATAATCGGAACGAACCATTTTATTACATTCATAGCAGATGCTTTCCCGCTGCAAAAAAACCTCAATGAGCAATGCGTAAAACCTTTTCGAGCAGCTTGGGGGGTATTGTTCATTACACGTTACTCTTTGCTCATTGTTTATTGAAGTTCTTTGCCGTGCGCGTTAATCCTCGCTTGGTGAGGAGTGAATTTCTTCCAGTGGCTTCAGGTGGATTTCGCAGACGGTCTGCGTTTTGAGTTTTTTCAGGAGCGATTGAACTTTCTCCTGCTGTTTGATCAAAGACCGTTTGCCCACAATGTCCGCTTTGACCTTATCGAATGCGCGAAGGCTTCCCTGCCTTTTTTTGTCGAGGACTTCGATGATGTGGTAGCCGAATTCGGTTTTGACGGGTTTGGAAAGAACGCCTACGCGGAGCTGGGAGACGGCGTTCCAGAGGTCATCGCCCGCGCTTTTTCTGGAGAAGTACCCGAGGTCTCCGCTGTCTATAGTGGCGGGGTCTTTGGATTGCTCCTGAAGGAGCTGCTCGAATGGTTCTCCGGCGAGGATCCGGGCGCGGATACGCCGGGCCTCTGCCTTCGTCGCAACGAGTATGTGGCGGGCCCAGATCTCGTCGTCTTCTCGTATGAATTCGTCCTGATGCTCGTTGTAGTATTGCAGCAACTCGTCGTCGGTGGGGGAGTGGTCGTCATCTAATCGTTGAAGCAGTTCACTGACGACGATATCTACTTTCGAGTTTTCGATGAGTTTTTGGATCCGGTCTTCCCGGTCTATGCCGCGCCGCCGGGCTTCCTGATAGAGGAGTTGTTCCTCCACCCATCTTTCGATCATGCGTTTCTTATCGTCTAAGGACAGCGAGCCGGCAAGGTCATCGGGAATACACGCTCCAAGTTCCTCCAGGGTCAGCACCGCGTCCCCGACCCTGGCAAGAATGGCGCCCCGGGACTCCTCCTTACGGGGTTGACAACTGAGGCCCATCAGAATACAGAGGCCGGAACTTAGAAGCCGGAAGCCCTTCCGTTTTCTTCCGGGATCTGGCCTCTGACGAAAGAGAATGGTCCTAAAAATTTTCATGGGAACTTTCCATAAGCTGTGATGCGAGGTTTTTCATAAATCGAGCCTGGCGAGGTTCGCCCGGACGTGTTCGGCGGAGCGGTTCAGGGCTTGTTGCTCCTCCGGAGTAAGGGGAATTTGGATGATTTCCTCTGCGCCGTTTTGACCGAGCTTTACCGGAACCCCGAAGAAAAGGTCCCGGAGCCCGTATTCGCCTTGAAGATAGGCCGCGCAGGGAAGGATGCGTTTCCGGTCCCGGACGATGGATTCGATCATGGAAACCACGGCCGCGGAAGGCGCGTAGTACGCGCTTCCCGTTTTGAGCAGGCCGACGATCTCCGCGCCGCCGCTTCGGGTTCTTTCGACGAGACGGGCAATCGTTTCCCCGGGAAGCAATTCGGGAAGTGGGATGCCGGCCACGGTGGAACAGCGGGGAAGCGGGACCATGGTGTCGCCGTGCCCCCCAAGCACGAACGCGGTGACGTCCTGCACGGAGACATCCAATTCCCGCGCGATGAAGCACCGAAAACGGGCCGCGTCCAATATGCCGGCCATGCCAAGCACCTTGCGCGGCTCGAAGCCGGAGGTCCTAAGCGCCACGTAAGCCATCGCATCGAGGGGATTGGAGACCACGATGAGCATGGCGTCGGGGGCCGCCTCGGCGGCTTTTTCGGTGACGCTTCGGACGATGGCCGCATTTTTGGTCAACAGATCGTCGCGGCTCATACCCGGCTTTCTCGGGAGTCCGGCGGTGATCACCACAATGTCGGAGTCCGTTGCCTCGTCGTATTGGTTTGTTCCCACGATGTTGGCATCCCAGCCTCCGATGGGCGCCGACTCCATCATATCCAAGGCTTTGCCCTGGGGGATGCCTTCGAGGATGTCTATCAGGACGATGTGGTGGGCCAGTTCCTGTTCGGCCAGACGCTGAACCGTGGTCGCGCCCACGGTGCCGGCACCGATGACGCTGATTTTCATCTTATACGCTCCGTAAGGCAAACCGCGAATGAACGCGAATGAACGAAAATGGAAGTTTCCTCGGCCATTCGCCGCATTCGCGGTGTTTTTTTCCCCTGAGACAAACCGATAGGGAAGCTTTCAAACATGCCGTTGGTTCACACGTTTTGGCAAAAATCAGTTTCTTCAAAAAATGCCCTTCAGTCTGCCGTACATATTTACAAAGATCACTCCCAAACCGATCAGCCCGCCAAGCGGAAGGAATGCGCTGTCCGGGCCAAATCGGTCCGCCAAGAACGGAGCAAGGCACAGATACGCGCCGATTACCATCAAAACCGGTCCCGTAATTCTCGCCAGTGCCTCTTCGTCATGCACCCTCCGTTGATCGTATCCCGCAAGGAGTGTCAGTAAGTTCGTGGCCTTCTTTACCGCCAGAAAATAGCCGGCAACGAGAAAGCCCAAACCGATTAACTCGCAAACGATTGTTCCAAGAAGCATTTTGGCGTCCTCCTTTTTCCGTCCTCATGCTGCGCGCGGGAACGAGGCGGGAATATATAAAGAACGCTGAAAAACAGCAAATGAGGATGCGTAAGGACGACAGCCGTCCTATCCCGCATACACACTGACGCGTTTTTTGGATTTGCCGAACGCCTCAAACGTGACTCGGCCGTCAATGAGCGCAAAGAGCGTATAGTCCCTTCCCAGACCTACGTTCTGGCCCGGATGGATTTTCGTGCCATGCTGCCGGACGAGGATGTTTCCGGCGCGCACTTGTTGTCCGCCGAATTTTTTCACGCCCAAGCGCTGTCCCTGACTGTCTCTGCCGTTTCGTGAGCTTCCAACCCCTTTTTTGTGAGCCATTTGTTTGGTCTCCTCGATACGGTTTTACCGCAAAGACGCAAAGAACGCAGAGAACTTCAATTAAGACAAAGGTTGAGGTTAGGATCATCCCTTCTCAACCTTAACCTGCCTTTTCTTTACGCACGCTGCGTCTTTGCGGTGTATTTTCATTTTTACGCTATGGAAAGATTTTCGATCAGCAGTTCCGTGAAGAGCTGCCGGTGTCCTCTTTTTCTGCGGTATTTTTTGCGCCGCTTCATCTTGAAGACGATGATCTTCTTCTCTTTGCCGTGAGTGAGCACCTTCGCCTGTATGCTCGCGTTTGGGATGACTGGCTCGCCGATGCGGGTCTCGTCGTTCGTGGAGACGAGCAGGATGTCGTTGATCTGAGTGGTCTGTCCCACCTCCAAATCCAATTTCGGCACGCAGATTTTATCCCCCTGTTGCACCTTCACCTGAGTCCCTGCGATATTTGCTATGGCGTACATTTTTCCTCCTGTCGAGTCTGTACGTGGTGCGATCCACAATACATAATAGCCACTTGCAAAACGAGATTGCTTCTCTATCGCTCGCAATGACACAATCTCATCGGATAATACTTTTGCATGAGCCTGACAATTCACAATTCACATACGCCGAATCGTGAACAAGAAAGACTCTAAATATAACCAGAACCCCTCCTTCTGTCAAGCCTTAAATTGATCCGTGATGTCCGCGCCGCACTGCATGGAAACAATTCGATATTCCTCGACGGGGAGAACGGGATCCTTCTTCAGATCAATTTTGATCTTGGCCGATTTCTG
>Ga0164318_10005842_pt1 | contig 11906 bp, 11 predicted proteins | sample GuaBasSedimGuay9_FD_113734 | JGI IMG/M metagenome (GOLD analysis project Ga0164318, IMG submission 113734) | Subseafloor sediment microbial communities from Guaymas Basin, Gulf of California, Mexico - Guay9, Core 4571-4, 0-3 cm | ecosystem: Environmental > Aquatic > Marine > Hydrothermal vents... | reverse complement strand
TTTCCTCATAACGGGAATTGCTGCCTCTGAACAGAAAGGCAGGTTTGGAAACCTGCCCTACAGTCAGCGCGATTTCCAATCGCGGCTACAGCGCGCAAACGCCCCGGAATATTGAAAAGATACTCTACCAGTACGAAGCAACTTTTTGTTAGATTATCCAAACTTGAACATCTCAGTGTATCTCTCTGCCTTCTCTATGCTCTCTGTGTAACTGATTTTGGTTTCTTTGAAAAAGTGTCCGGTAGTGAATGCAACCTCCACGATCGAATCAAGTTGGCAAGAAACCACAAACGGGGTATGATAAAGCCCAAGATTTTACCCTCACCAATCAAAATGAACTCTAACACAAGCACAACACACCGCGTCACGCGGCGGCGATTTCTCAAGTGGATGCTGGGCGGCAGCGCAACGATCAGCCTGTCAGCCCTGGGAGGAATGAGCTATGCCACATTCGTCGAGCCGGACTGGCTCGCGCTGGAGCGTATAAATGTGCCACTCGCCAGCCTGCCTGCCGCCCTCGATGGTTTTACCATCGCGCAGCTCTCAGACCTGCACCGAGGGCCAGACGTAGCGCAAGAGGATGTCGCGCGAGCAGTGAAGCTGGCGCTGCGGCAGAAAGCCGACCTGATCCTGCTGACCGGCGACTATGTATCGGTCTCTGCCGCATACGCTCCTTCATGCGCCGAGGCGCTGGCTCCTCTCACCGCTGGCGGCGACGCACTGGCCTGCCTGGGCAATCACGACCACTGGACAGACGCGGACGCCGTCGCCGGAGCGCTGACAGACGCTGGGCTTTTCGTGCTGCGCAACTCGGCGCGGGAAGTGGCAGATGGGCTGTGGGTAGCAGCGGTGGACGATGTGTGGGAGCAGCACGCCGACCTGGAGCAGGCCCTGGAGAACATACCGGCCGGCGCGACAATCGTGCTCCTGGCCCACGAGCCGGACTATGCCGACGTAGCAGCAGCCGACGGGCGGGTGAGCCTGCAACTTTCGGGCCACTCCCACGGGGGGCAGGTGCGCTTGCCTCTCATCGGGCTACCGATACTGCCCTACCTGGCCCGCAAGTACCCGGTCGGACGGTATCGGGTGGGAGGGATGTGTCTCTACGTCAACAGAGGGATAGGATTGATCCCACCGGCGATACGCTTCAACTGCCGCCCAGAGGTAACACTTTTAACTTTAGAGCGCGGGACATCAACATAGCAGAGGCTTGAAATAAGGAGAACGCAATGAGCAAAGCACGTTGCCCTACCTGCGGGGGCAAATTAGTAGAAGGCATCGTCATCAGCAGCGGCGCAATGTGGACGGACAGCCGCACACGCTTTGTGCCGGCCAGTTCTCTCGACGATCGCTCACTCTTTGGCCGATACCGTCAGGAGATTCCAACGGCAGCGCGGGCCTGCCTGCAATGTGGCACGGTCACATTGTTTGTCAATCCGGGCAGGCTGGCAGCGATAGTACAAAAGCAACCAGCTAAGACGAGCCCGACCGAATAGCAGATTCCCAAGCAGCCCGAGCCGCCGCTTGTTCGGCCGCCTGCTTGCTGTGCCCCGTCCCTCGCCCCGCCACCTCTTGGCCCAGCAACACCTCCGCCTCGAATATCTTGGCGTGATCAGGACCCTCCTCAGCAACAATGCGATAATGGGGCGTGGCCCTCAGTTTAGCCTGGCTCCACTCCTGGAGACGACTTTTGGCATCCAAATCCGCCTCCGCCGCCAGCGTCGCTTCGGCCACCGGCCCGATGAGCAGCTCAATGAAAGCCTCGACGACCGCCAGCCCACCATCCAGGTAGAGCGCGCCCACCACGGCCTCGAAAGCATCGCACAAGTTGGCCTCTCGCTCCCGCCCACCGGCCTCTTCTTCTCCATATCCCAGCCACAATGCCGCGCCGATTCCCAGTCGCTCGGCAAACCGCGCCAGTGTGTTGGTGCGCACCAAAGCCGCCCGCAGACGGGTCATCCGTCCCTCGTGGAAATCGGGATAGTGACGGTAAATCCACGCCCCGGCGACGAAATCGAGCACCGCGTCGCCCAGGAACTCGAGGCGCTGATTGTCGCCCGTCTCGCCCTCTGGATGTTCGTTGACGTAGGAGGGATGGGTGAGAGCGCATCGGAGGAGATCAGGATCAAGAAAAGAATATCCCAATGCCTGTTGCAGGGATTCGAGGGTAATGGATGGGTCTCGATTGCCGGTTGCTGTATTGTCGTTCATTCCAGTCCCGCTCCTTCTCGTTCGTACCTGCTTCGCAAAAAGGGCGACCGCGAGGGTCGCCCCTACCCACCGTTCACTGTCTCCTCGCGCAACTCGCGGCTCAACCGCAGCCGGAAGCGCGCCAAATCACGGAATGCTTTGAGGATCACCTTGAGGTTAGCGCCGGTCGCTTCGCCAATCACGCGCGGCAGATGGGTCACCGGCACATCGGTGATACGATAGCCCCGCGCCTTGGCGCCGGCCAGAAATTCCGTATCAACCATCGCCCCATCAGAGACAATCGTCACGTGCTCCAAAATCTCGCGCCGGAACAGCTTGAAGCCACAATCAATATCGCGGCACAAGTGACCAAACAGCAGCCGCACCACCGTGTTCCAGCCCCAGGCGTTGAGCCGGCGGACGAAGGCATCTTGCCGTTCAGCTCTGTAGCCGGAGACAATGTCCGCCTCATCAATCCGTTCCAGAAGCAAACTTATCTCGCCAAAGTCAAACTGATTATCGGCCGGGACGAACGCAATCAGCTCTTTGGTAGCAGCGGCAAACCCGGCCTTTAGCGCTCCGCCATAGCCCCGATTGGGGTAATGTTCCACCAACCGGAAGTTTGGAACGCGCTGCGCCAACTCGCGGGCGATCTCACCCGTGCGGTCGGCGCTGCCATCGTTGACCAGAATGATCTCATAGTCCACACCCAATTGCTGGGCCACGGCTGAGACCTGTTCTACGGCCCTGGCAACGTTCGCCTCTTCGTTGTAGGCGGGAAGAACGATAGAAAGAGAGAGCATAAGGAATCCTTTCACCTCCAAAAGTTACGCGGTATTATATCACACTCAATTACATTGCTCAACCCTGTGCTTTAGGGTATAATCTGAGCAGAACTTGCTATGGCTAAAATCACACACTCGATCAAAGATAGCCTCACCCGCACGCGCAACGCGGTCTTTAGCCGCATCGCCGGGCTGCTGGGCGCCAGCCAGGTGACGGACGCCACCTGGGACGAACTGGAGGAATTGCTCATCCAGGCCGACGTGGGCGTGGAGACGACGCTCTACCTGGTCGAGCGGCTGCACCAACGCGCCCGCGACGAGGCAATTCTGCAAGCTGATACGCTCCAGAGAGCGCTGCGGGAGGAAATGCGGGCGCTGCTGCCCGAACCATCGCCGCTTGACCTGGGAGGCCGGCCGCTGGACGTGATACTCGTCATCGGCGTGAACGGCTCCGGCAAGACGACCAGCATCGCCAAACTGGCCTATCGCTACCGGCAGCGCGGTCGCCGGGTGTTGCTGGCGGCCGCCGACACATTCCGCGCCGCAGCAGTGGATCAGCTAGAGATTTGGGCCAGGCGGGCGGGCGTAGACATCGTCAGAGGGCCAGAGGGCGGCGACCCTGGCGCGGTCCTCTTTGACGCGCTGCAAGCCGCCCAATCACGTGGGATGGACATGGCGATTGCCGACACCGCTGGGCGGCTGCACACCCAGTACAACCTGATGGCCGAGCTACGCAAGGTGCGGCGGGTAGCGGAGAACAACGTCGCGGGCGCGCCCCACGAGACGCTGCTGGTGCTCGACGCCACCACCGGGCAGAACGCGCTCTCGCAGGCACGGCACTTTCAGGAAGCGGTGAAAGTGACCGGCGTGGTGCTGGCGAAACTGGATTCCACCGCCAGGGGCGGGATGGTCTTTGCCATTGCCCGCGAACTGGGGCTGCCGGTGCGCTTTGTCGGCACGGGAGAAAAGATGGATGACCTGGCTCCATTCGACGCAGACACATTTATGGAGGGATTGTTTACATAATGGAAGCACTTGACCGTTTGACAACTCTGAAACAAAAACTAGATCACATCCGGGGGCGTCTTTGACCTGGCTGCAAAAGAGCGAGAAATCACCAAACTGGAAAAACAGGCCGGCGAACCCGACTTTTGGGACGATCCCGAGACCGCTCAAGCGGCAATGCGCCGCCTCTCCGGCCTGCAGGAAGAGGTGGAACGCTGGGACGTATTGGCGCAGCGAGTGCAGGATACGCTAGAACTGGTCACGCTGGAAGATGAAAGCCTGGGAGAAGAACTGACCGCCGAGACGGAATCACTGGAGCAGGAAATAGACCAATTAGAGTTCCATCTGCTTCTCTCCGGTCCCTACGATCGGGGTAACGCCATCCTGGCTATCCACGCCGGAGCCGGCGGCACCGATGCCCAGGACTGGGCCGAGATGCTGTTGCGCATGTACCTGCGCTGGGCCGAATCACGCGGCTACGCCGCCGAGGTGGTGGACCGGCTTATCGGCGAAGAGGCCGGCATCAAGCGGGCCATGGTCACCATCTCCGGCGCTTATGCCTACGGCTACGCCCACGCCGAGCGGGGAGTGCACCGGCTGGTGCGCCTCTCCCCCTTCGACGCGGCCCATCGCCGCCACACATCCTTCACGCTGATCGAGGTCTGGCCTGACATCGGCGACAACGTCTCGGTGACAATTGACCCGAACGACCTGCAGATTGACACCTTTCGCGCCTCGTCGGCCGGCGGGCAGCACATGCAGAAAAATGAGACGGCGATACGCATCACTCACATCCCCACCGGCATCGTCGTCTCCTGCCAGAACGAGCGCTCGCAGATCCAGAACCGCGAGGTGGCGATGCGCGTGCTGCGGGCGCGGCTGCTCCAATTGGAAGAGGAAAAGCGCCGCGCCGAAATCGCCGAGCTTAAAGGCGAGCACGTGGACGCCGGCTGGGGCAACCAGATTCGCTCCTACGTATTGCATCCTTACCAAATGGTCAAAGATCACCGCACCAACCACGAGACCGGCAACATCCAGGCTGTGCTCGACGGACGGCTGGACGAGTTCATGGAGGCCTATCTGCGTTTTACGATGGGAACCAAAGAATCCAATGTTTGAGGAGAGGAAAAAATGAGAAAGAAAGAGATCAGCAAATCCAAACCCACGACCTCGGCAAAGAAACGCCCAGTTCGCTCCACTGGAGCGCGGAAGAAAAGTGTCACTCGGCCAGTAGCGAAACCCCGTGCTACAACCACCAGTGGGTCAAAGAGAAAGCGGGAAATCCGAGCGACCACCAGCCCGGCGGCCGCAGTCTCATCTGCCCAAGACATCCACAGCAGACTGGACGCACTCCAGGATCGGTTCGGCGATCTGCAAGAATCAATGTTGCTGACCAACGTCCATAGCGAGATGGCGGAAATCGAGAACGCGCTTTCGCTGCTACCGACCGCAATCGAGCAAGTGCGCGCCAGGGGCTATGTTTTCCAAAGCTTTTTGGAAAACAAGATCAACGTACTGACCGAAAAGTGGAACGAGATGCGAAGCCGCGTATCTCGCGAGATAACCCAGCGCACACGGGAACTGGAGCGGGATTCCGACGCAGCAGAAAACGCGCTGCGTCAAGCGGCGAGCGGACACGCCTCACGGGTGAGCCGCGCCGAAAGCGCCATCTCCACATTCGAGAGCAAAGTGCGCGCGGCCCGGTCGGCGGTCGAGGCGATGTACAAACCGCTCCAACAAAACGTGGATCAGACCCAGCGCCAGGTCACACAAATCAGCCAGATGCTCGACCAAATAGACGAGGCCAGTTTCCAACTCTACCCGGCCGAGGATCCCGTAGCGGTCTGCAAGGCCCAATACATAGAGAGAGAAGACGAGGGCCCAAAAGGCCTGCTCTACCTCACCGACGCGCGGTTGCTCTTTGAGCGGAAAGAGCAAGTCGCCACCAAGAAGGTGCTCTTTATCACCACCGAGAAAGAGACCGTGCAGGAATTTGTCTTTGAGGTGCCAGTCGGGCAGATAGACGAGATCACGGCCAGCGACAAGAGAAAACTCTTGAAACGCAAAGAGATGCTGGAACTGGCCTTCGCCCCCGAAGCTGACTTGAGCGGGGCCACGCTGCGCTTGCTCGATGCCAAAAACGAGGACTGGGACAAGCTGATTGGCCGGGTCAAGTCCGGCGAGATTGACAAGGAACGCACGCAGCCGAAGGACGAGGCGGCGGAAGAAGCCGTCCGCACCGCGCCCACCAAGTGCCCTACCTGCGGCGCGACACTCGACGTCGAAATCGTGCGCGGGATGAAAGAGATCACTTGCGAGTACTGCGGCTCGGTGATTCGGTTGTAGGGGCAACCCTCGCGGTTGCCCACCACCAGGAGGGTAAAGCAGATGGCAGAGAAACTCGTCGGCAAAGTTGACCACTGGTTTGGCAAGATTGGCGTCGCCGGAGTTGCGAGCGCGAGTTGGCGACCGCGTCTACAAAGTAACGTGACCCTTGACTGACATCCTAAGCCAAGTCCAGCATACAATCGAGGCACACGGCCTGCTCGCGCCCGGCGACGGGGTCATCGTCGGCGTCTCTGGCGGGCCTGATTCAGTCTGCCTGCTCCACGTGTTGCTGCGCTTGCGCGAGAAACTTGATCTGCGGCTCCACGTGGCCCACCTGCACCACGGCGCGCGTGGGGCCGAGGCCGACGGAGACGCCGAGTTCGTAGCCGCACTCGCCGCCGAGTGGGGGCTGCCGGTCACGGCCGAGCGGCAAGACGTACCGGCGCTGGCGAGAAAATACAAAATGGCTTTCGAGGAAACGGCCCGCCGCGTGCGCTATGCCTTCCTGGCCCGCGTGGCCGGGGAAATCGGCGCGGCCAAAATCGCAGTGGGCCACAACGGGGACGATCAGGCCGAGACGGTACTGATGCACTTTTTGCGTGGTGCCGGCCCGGCAGGCTTGCGCGGCATGCTGCCCCTCACACCCATCACAGATTACCACCTACTCGAACCATTCGCTGGGCAGGAGGCAGGAGGCAAGGAGCAAGCAGCTGGAAGTAGGAGACAAGATTCCTGTATCCTGCATCCTGCACTCTTTATCATCCGTCCCCTCCTGGAAATTCCCCGCGCCGCCATCGAAGCCTACTGCGCTGACCAGGGATTCGCGCCGCGCTTTGACCGCTCCAACCTGGACACCACCTACTTTCGCAACCGGCTGCGGCACGAGTTACTGCCGCTGCTGGAGACCTACAACCCCAACGTCCGCGCCCGGCTGCGCCGCACCGCCAAGGTCGTCGCCGCCGACTATAAACTGCTGGCCCAACTGCGGGAGCAAGCCTGGGTCGAAACGGTGCGAGAAGAGGGGGATGAGAGCATTGTCTTTGACCTGGTCGCCTGGCGAGCGTTACCGGTGGCCCTACAGCGCGCCATCCTGCGCCAGGCGACTTACCGGCTGCGCAGAACGCTGCGCGATATGGACTTTATTCACGTGGAGCACGCCCGCCAGGTAGGACTGGCGGGTCAGACCGGAGCACAGGCCACGCTGCCGATGGGATTGACCCTCAACGTGGAGTATAACACGTTGACCATAGGAAATACAGACGGTATCCCCACTCTACCCGATGAACCGCTGCTGTGGAATGGGGAATCGCTGTCCGTACAAGTGCCCGGCACGACGCGACTTTCTCAGTCAAAGTGGATCTTGCAAACAAAGACGCTGACAAAGTGGGACGCAGCTCAAATCGTGGCCAATGCCGATCCCTGGACGGCCTACCTGGACGCAGACACACTCGCCGGGCCGCTGACGCTGCGGCCCCGCCGGCGGGGAGACCGCTTCCGGCCTCGGGGGATGGGCGGGCACAGCGTCAAACTGAGCGCATTTCTGATCAATCTCAAAATTCCCCGCGCCTGGCGTGACCGCGTCCCGCTGCTCGTGGCGGGCGGCGAGATTGCATGGGTGTGCGGCCGGCGCATCGGAGAAGAGTTCGCCGTTGGCCCAGAGACACGGCGGGCGGCGCAGTTGCAGTTCGAGCGTGAATCCACACAAGCAATGGAGGTATCTTTTCAATATTCCGGGGCAAGGTCCAAGTAGAGCGGGTTTGCTAACCGCCATAATGGGTCGGATAGCAAATCCGACCTACTTTCGCCCCATCTTTTTGAAAAGATACCAATGGAGGTAATATGTTAAACGACAGCGGTATGAGCGACAAAGCGCGTGCGATCCTGTTCTGGCTTACCATTGCCCTGATCATCATCGTCGCCGTCATGGCCATTGTCACCATCTTGCGAGCGTGCAACAGTATCATATCACCACCGGAAGAACCGCTAACGATCAGCCCCGGTGAAATCAGCCTGTGCTCCGGTGAGCAACACCAATTCACCGTCGCGGGCAATCTGGATGTTTCGTGGGAAGCCACGGGGGGCATCATCAGCAACGGCGGCCTCTTCACCGCCGGCGACGTCCCCGGCGACTATACGGTCACGGCGGCTGGCGTTGACACCCGTCAGCAAGTCGAAGCGGTCGTACACATCACCACCTGCGCCCCCAGCCCCACGCCCGAACCATCTCCCACTGCCGCCCCGACCGACACGCCGACGCCAGAGGCCATCGCCCCCCAATCCACCGATCCTCAGGGCGACGTGGGCGCTTACGAAAACAGCGCGCCGGTCGAGGGAATCCCCGCCGGTGTAGATATCAGCGGAGCCAGCATAGCAGCAGATCTGCACGTGTCGCTCCAGCCTACCGAAGGGGTGCCGCCAGAACTGACCGACTGGGCCAGCGAGGGGGAGATACTGTTGTGGATTGCACTCCACACACCGATCCCTAACCCGCCGCCGGTGTACATGAACTGGCTCTTTGCGCTGGACGTGGACGGGAACACAGCCACGGGCCGCCCGGCCGGCAGCCGCCGCATCAACCCCGACTTGGGCGACGAGGCCGTGATCGGGGTCAGCTACGACCCCGCCACCGCCGCTTACGAGCCGTATTTCCTCGTCTGGGACGCAACGCAAGCAAGCTGGATTTCCGGGCCGGAAGGGATACGCTACCGCATAGACGATTCACGCACACTGGTCGCGTTTGCTTTGCCGCTGGAAACGCTCACTCAATCGGTGGCCCAGACCTCTGGTGTGACGCTCGTCCCCGAAGCCGTCAAAGGCCGGGCGGCGGCGGATTCTTACGCGGGCGAGCAGCGGGTGATAGACTTTTATCCCGCTTTGCCGTAATTCAAGACCTCAAAGGTTTCTGAAAACCTTTGAGGTCTCCCCAGTGCAAGGAGCAGACCAATGGGACTGATGGACAAACTACGCCAGGGCGTCGTCGAGGTGGCTGAGGAAGCCGAGAAGGCGGCCCGCATCGGGCGGCTCAGCACCGAGGTCATCGGCTTCAAAGAGCAGAAAGGCCGCATCTTGCGCGAGGTCGGCCAGCGCGTCATTGCAGTCTACGCCGAGGGCGGACGCACCGACCCGGATTTCTCCGCCGAGTGGGGAAAAATCCAAGAATTGGAGGCAGAGATCGCCCAGCGGGAAGAGAAAATCGAGGCGACGAAAACAGGAACATAGTGCGACGCACTTGAGCACATCGCACTTGACAAAAACTAGGCCATCGTCAAAACCTCGGCCACCCGCTCCACCGCCCAATCAATCTCCTCGCGGGTGATGACCAGCGGCGGGGCCAGGCGGATGATGTGCTCGTGGGTCTCCTTGGCCAACACACCCCGCTCTTGCAGCGCCTCGCAGAAGCGGCGCGCCCCACCCGCCTCCCGCTTGAGCACGATGCCGACGAACAATCCTCTGCCCCGGACCAGCCTGACGTGCGGACTCTCAATCTCGCGCAAGCGGGCCATCAGGTATCTCCCCAACTCGGCAGCGCGCTGACAGAGGTTTTCGTCCACGATGACCCTGAGCGCCTCGCGCGCCACCGCGCAGGCCAGCGGGTTGCCACCAAAGGTCGAGCCGTGATCGCCGGGGCTAAAGACGCCCAGCACCTCCTTCGAGGAAACCACCGCCGAGACCGGGTACATGCCGCCCGAAAGCGCCTTGCCCAGCATCACCACGTCCGGGCGCACCCCTTCGTGCTCGCAGGCCAGCAGCTTGCCGGTGCGCCCCAGGCCACTCTGAATCTCATCGGCCATCATCAGGACGTCATGGGCGGTGCAAATCTCTCGCGCGCGCTTGAGGTATCCCTGCGGCGGGATGATGACGCCCCCCTCGCCCTGGATCGGCTCAACGATAAAAGCCACCGTGTTGGGCGTGATGGCTCGTTCTAGCGCACCGGCGTCACCGTAGGGAATCAACTTAAAGCCGGGCGTAAAAGGGCCAAAGCCATCCCGATACTGCTCCTCCGGCGAGAAGGTGATGATAGAGATCGTGCGTCCGTGAAAGTTACCGGAGCAGGCGATGATCTCGGCGCGGTCGTCCGCCACGCCCTTGACCGTGTAGCCCCACTTGCGAGCCGCCTTGAGCGCGGTCTCTACCGCCTCCGCGCCCGAGTTCATCGGCAGCATCATCTCGTAGCCGGTCAACTCGCATAACTCTTTTGCCAGCAGCGGCAGTTGATCGTTGCGGAAAGCGCGCGAGGTCAAGGCCAGCTTGGGCGCCTGCTCGACCATCGCCCGCACGATGCGCGGATGACAGTGACCCTGGTTGACCGCCGAGTAGGCTGCCAGACAGTCCATGTACTTGCGCCCCTCCACGTCCCACACCCAGACCCCTTCCCCACGCGTCAGGACGACGTCGAGCGGTTTATAGTTGTGGGCGTTGTATTGGTCTTCCAACGCAATATAATCCTGTGTGCCTGGTTTATCCATTTTCAACCCCTTTGTGGATGTGCGAATATGTTACCATGATTCAACAGATAGGGAAACTGACAAAGTAGCGTAAAAAGCGCGCCGATTGTCATCCCAACTACCAATCTCTCAATCGCTGTGGTATAATGCAACCCGATGACAGAGTTCGTCCACCTCCACGTCCACAGCGAATACTCGCTCCTCGATGGCCTCAGCAGTTGCAAAGAACTGGCCGAGCGCGCCGTCGAACTGGGCAATCGAGCCCTGGCTCTCACCGACCACGGCGTGATGTACGGCGCGGTCCAGTTCTACAAGGCGTGCCGTGAGGCCGGCATCAAGCCCATCAGCGGGATGGAGGCTTACGTGGCCCCCAGGAGCCACCGGGACCGAGACGCCAAGCTCGACCGCAAGCCCTATCACCTGGTGCTCCTGGCCCAGAACGACACCGGCTACCACAATCTGATGCGGCTGGCGACCATTGCCCAACTGGAGGGCTTTTACTATAAACCGCGCGTGGACAAAGAATTGCTGGCCGAGCACAGTGATGGACTGATCGTCCTCTCTGGCTGCGGTTCCTCCGAGGTTTCCCGCCTGCTCCAGAACGGACAATCAGACCAGGCCCGCAAGGTCATCAACTGGTACCGCGATGTCTTTCCAGGGCGGTACTATCTGGAACTGCAAGAGCACGACATCCCCGAACTGACACAGGTCAACCGCCAACTGATTTCCCTGGCCCGCGAGCTTGACCTGCCGCTGGTCGCCACCAACGACACGCACTACACCCGCCGTGAAGATGCATCCATCCACGACGTGCTGCTGTGTATCCAGACCGGCAAGACGGTCACCGAACCAAAACGCATGCGGATGAACGGCGATAGCTTTTACCTGAAAAGCGGCGAGGAAATGGCCGCCCTCTTTCCCGAAGCGCCCGATGCGCTGGCGAACACGTTGCGCATCGCGGAAATGTGCCAGGTGGAGTTGGAATTCGGCCACTATCACCTGCCCCCCTTCCAGGTGCCGGAAGGATACGACGCCCAATCCTACCTGCGCCACCTGTGCGAGGAAGGACTGCACCGCAAGTACACACCTGTCACCCCCCGGGAGCGCGAGCGGCTCGACTATGAACTGGACATCATCCACCAGATGGGGTTCG
>Ga0164318_10005841_pt1 | contig 11906 bp, 9 predicted proteins | sample GuaBasSedimGuay9_FD_113734 | JGI IMG/M metagenome (GOLD analysis project Ga0164318, IMG submission 113734) | Subseafloor sediment microbial communities from Guaymas Basin, Gulf of California, Mexico - Guay9, Core 4571-4, 0-3 cm | ecosystem: Environmental > Aquatic > Marine > Hydrothermal vents >... | reverse complement strand
CTCATTACCCTTATGCACACAGCAAAATTTATACCATTAATCTATTGATAAGCATCATAGTTTTTTCGAAAACTCAAGTTATTATTTATGGCTGTTTTGATCGCAGAGCTATTATTTCTCATGAAAAATAAGTCATGAAATTGAATCTGTAATTTTGCCATCCTTAAAGTTAAAATATCGGCTTGAAACCCTTTTAAGCTGCTCTGTATCATGGCTTATCCAAATGAGGGACGATTCTGTTTCAAGCATGTAGCTTTTGACAACCTTTTCAACTTTGATACTATTTTCCGAATCAAGATTTGCAGTAGGTTCATCAAGCAAAAGGACTCTGGGACGATTAACAAGCAGACGCAGTAAAGCCAGACGCTGCCGTTCACCACTTGAAAGCCTGCGAACATTCCATTTTAAAGCGCTCGAATTAAACCCTAAAATTTCAAACCATCTTGCATCGAAACTTTTAAAATGTTCTCCAACTGTGTCAAACCACCAATAGCTTTCAGATAAGAGCAGCCCAACTTTTTTTCTCCATTTAGGCCCTGGTATTTTGTTTGACTCAACTCCGTCGAGGAATATCTCACCTGTATGCTGATCAATATCCGCTACCGCCCTGAGAAAAAGAGTTTTACCTGCTCCAGACGGTCCTGTAATTCCTATACATTCTGAAACAGCAACCTTGAGATTTATCGGTCCCATTGTATGGAAACAAAGATTTTCAATCACTAATCTGTACAAAAGGACTCCTGTCGGCATTTTAAAGGCAGTCTTAATTTGTGAGAATGAAATGGTTACACTTTTCAGGCAAACACGGATTCAAGAGTAATTCATGGCTTTTCTTTTTCTTATAATGCAGGCCGTTTGGATTTCTGACCAGAAGATTTAGAAGCAATCATCAATACAGATAAAGCCGCAGGGGTTATTCCGTCAATTCGGGATGCCTGGCCCAAAGAAGTCGGGCTTATCACTGTAAGTTTTTCTTTCAGTTCATTGGAAAGACCGTGTACATTATAATAATTAAAGTCTTTTGGTAATTTCATCTTTTCCAAATTCTTAAACTTTTCAATCTCCTTAAGCTGTTTCTTGATATATCCTTCATATTTGATCTCTATTTCAACCTCTTTGGCAATATTTTTTTTAATTTTATCTTTACTTTTAGCCAAAAAATCGACGATATTATAATCAAGTTCAGCTCTTTTCATAAGCTGATCAAGAAATGTTCCGTCATTTATAGGTTTTGACCCGGCGGTTTGCAAATAATCATTTATCTCTTTTGTCGGTTTTATTACTGTTTTTTTTATCCTCTTAATTTCTTCGGCGATCTGCTTTTTCCTTTCTTTCACATCTTTTACGGTGTCATTATCGATTAAACCGAGACTGTTTCCTATTTCCATCAGCCTGAGATCTGCATTATCTTCACGCAGCATAAGACGGTATTCCGCTCTTGATGTAAACATGCGATACGGCTCGTTGGTGCCTCTTGTAATAAGATCATCTATCAGAACACCGATATATGCCTGTGATCTATCCAGAATGAACGGAGGCTTTCTTTGTATTTTGCACGCGGCGTTGATTCCTGCCCAGAGTCCTTGAGCGCCTGCTTCTTCATATCCGGAAGTGCCGTTGATCTGTCCAGCCATAAATAGACCTGCGATCCGTTTTGTTTCAAGTGTTGATTTAAGTTGAACAGGATTGACATAATCGTATTCAATGGCATAAGCAGGGCGCATTATTTCAGCCTCTTCCAGCCCCTTGACAGATCTGACCAACTGAAGCTGAATTTCTATCGGCAGACTGTTTCCAAGGCCGCTTGCATAAATTTCATCTGTATCGAGTCCTTCTGGTTCAAGAATGATCTGATGCCTATCTTTATCGGCAAATCTAACTATCTTATCTTCAAATGATGGACAGTATCTGGCTGGAATTCCTGTTATAACTCCACTGTAGAGAGCTGAAGATTTTAAATTATCCCGCACGATATTGTGTGTTTTCTTATTTGTATGACCAATATAACTTGGAAGCTGGGGCAGATTTTTTTTTTGCGTAAAATATGAAAATGGCAGCGTCTCATAATCAGTCTCCTGCTTGTTGAATACCTCAAAATTTATGCTGGACTTATCAAGCCTCGGTGGTGTGCCTGTTTTCATTCTTCCAAGCGTAAATCCCAGTTCTTTCAGGTGTGCGGCAAGACCATAGGAAGCAAATTCACCTGCTCTGCCGGCCTTAATCGATTTAAAACCAATATGGATTAAACCGCTTAAAAAAGTACCTGTTGCAAGAATAACGGCCTGAGACTGGTATTGAAATCCGGTAAAATCCTTAATCCCGGCAACTTTGTTTCCTTCCACCACAATCTGCTCTACCATTGCCTGTTTGAGCTTAAGATTCGGTTGTCTCTCAATTACACTTTTCATGGCCATATGGTAACGGGCTTTGTCATTTTGCGTTCTCGATGAATGAACGGCAGGGCCTTTTTTGGTATTAAGAGTTCTGTATTGTATGGCTGTCTTGTCTGTAATTTTTGCCATTTCTCCGCCAAGTGCATCGATTTCTTTTACAAGCTGACCCTTTGCCATTCCTCCGATTGAAGGGCTGCAAGGCATTGCCGCCACCTTATCCAGGTCGATAGCCAGAAGCAGAACAGAGCATCCCATTTTAGCGGCTGCCAGTGCAGCCTCACAGCCTGCATGACCTGCACCTACAACTATAATATCATATTTTTCCTGATGATATTCCATAAGAACTTCCTTAAAACATGTGAGTCTATTTATGAGTCTGTTGAATAAAGCGTTGAATCGGCACTATATTTTTATTTTTCTTAACTGCAGGTAAAATTGAAGGTTTCCAAACATACTCTGAGAAAATACTTGCAATATCCTGTATTGATTTGATACGCATAGTTACATAATTTATATGGTCTTTTTGCCCAATATCTGCGCCTGCCTGTCATGGTTGCGACGCAGAGAAGGGAACGTACAGGCAGACAGGTTATGCTCAAAAAATAATCTTCGCAATATCAAATATATGCCTGCAGTTATTTTTTCAGCATGCCCTGATCTTGAACAAAAATCCTCACTTATGGATGGACACTGGTTTATAATATGCCATGAAAATAGCTATTGCACAAGTCAATACCGTAATAGGTGATTTTAAATATAATTGCGAAAAGATACAATATTTTGCAAGTCAGGCCAAAGAGCTTGCATGTGACCTGATCGTCTTTCCAGAACTCGTTATTTCAGGATATCCGCCGCGGGATCTTCTTGAAAAAAAAGATTTTGTAGATGCAAATATTGCGTGGTTGAAAAAATTGTCAGGCTCGATACATGGGATAGGCGTTATAGGTGGTTTTATAAGCAGAAACCTTGCTGATAGTGGAAATCCTGTTTTTAATTCAGCCATTTTATTTGAAAACGGCAAATTTCTCCATCAGGCCAGTAAAAGATTACTTCCCACATATGATGTATTTGATGAAAGGAGGTATTTTGAGCCGGGTTCGGTCTGCAAGGCTTTTCCGTACAAAAATTGTAAAATAGGATTGACCGTCTGTGAGGATGCGTGGAATGATAAGGATTTTTTTGGCAAAAGAATTTATGATACAGATCCTGTTGCTCTCATGATAAAAGATGAGGCCGACCTTATTATAAATATATCGGCTTCTCCTTTTCACGTTGGGAAAAGAGAGTTTAAAAAAAAGATGCTTGGATCCCTTGCAAAAAAATACAAGGTTCCGTTGGTATATGCTAACCAGGTTGGGGGTAACGACTCTCTTCTTTTTGATGGAATAAGTGCGGCCTTTGATCCATATGGAAAGATAGTCGCTCGCGCCTCTGATTTTGTTGAAGATATTGTAGTCTTTGATTCAACAGTATCTAAGAAATCTGAATTTTCCAGAAGCTATATTCATGAAGTTTCCTCCTCTAAATCAGAATCTATTTTAAAAGCCCTTATAATGGGTACCTATGATTACGTTACAAAGTGCGGTTTTTCAAAGGCGGTTATTGGGTTAAGCGGGGGCATAGACTCCGCGGTTACCGCTTGTATAGCCGCAGAAGCTTTGGGGAGGGAAAATGTAAAGGCTATCTTTATGCCGTCTCAGTATACTTCTATTGAAAACTTCGATGACACGAAGAGACTGGCGGAAAATATCGGGATAGAATATTTGCAGATTCCAATAGACAAGATGTTTAAAACATTTTTAAATTTTATTTCGCCTTCTTTTAAAGAAAGTGAGCCGGGTATTACTGAACAGAATATTCAGGCAAGAATAAGGGGAACGATTTTAATGGCTTTTTCCAACAAGTATGGATATCTTCTTCTCTCAACAGGGAACAAGTCTGAACTGGCTGTCGGTTATTGCACTCTTTACGGTGATATGAGCGGAGGCCTGGCTGTCATTTCAGATGTTCCGAAAACCACTGTTTATGAATTGGCTCATTTTATAAACAGAAAAAAAGAATATATTCCTAAAAGAATAATTGAAAAACCACCTTCAGCAGAACTTAAACCGGATCAGACCGATCAGGATGATCTGCCGGATTATGAAACCTTAGATAAAATATTAAAGGGTTATGTTGAAGATCTTAAAGGGGTTGAAGAACTTGCAGCCATGGGATTTGAAAGAACTCTTGTAGAAAATATCATTTCAATGGTTGACAAAAATGAATATAAACGAGAGCAGGCTGCTCCCGGCCTCAAGGTTACATCAAAGGCATTCGGTTATGGAAGAAGATATCCTATAGCTCAAAGGTATACGCCTTAGCGCTGGTTCGAGATTAGTTATGCGGAATTTAACCATAAATTCATCGCGATGCGTACTTTCCCTGACGGGAGCCTCTTTTTTTAAATTCATTTTTTATCATTTCAAGTGTTTCTCTTTTTTTAAGGGACCAGGCCGGCGCAACAAGTTCTTTCGGGTGGGGGTCGCTGGCAAGGCGTTGAATGATTATATCCTGCGGAATAAGTTCCATAAAATCACAAAGAATATCAACATATTCCGCCTGACCAAGGCATTTATACCTGCCGTGTCTGTATAAATCTTCTAATCTGGTCCCTTTAATAACATAAAGAAAATGGATTTTAATACCGTCGATTCCCATATCTGATATGACTTTGGCTGTTTCAAGCATCTGATCTTTTTTTTCATAAGGCAGCCCTATAATTACATGGACGCATATTTTAATTCCTCTGTTTTGAGTTGCCTTAACAGCCTCTTGGAAGCTTTTGAAATCATGGCCCCTGTTTATAAAAGCAAGTGTTCTGTCATGGACTGATTGCAAACCGTATTCAATCCATATAAGGTAATTCTTTGTGTAGCTTTCCAGAAGATTCAAGATTGATTCATTTATACAGTCCGGCCGCGTACCAATTGAGAGCCCTACCACATCATCAACTGCCAAAGCTTCTTCATAAAAGCTTTTTAGTTTATCAACAGGTGCGTATGTATTGGAAAATGACTGAAAATAGGCGATAAATTTTTTTGCCTTATATCTTTTTGCCAGCGCTTTTTTCCCTTTAAGCAACTGCCCGGTAATGGAAATGCCTTTTGCATGCGCTCCTGTTCCCGAGCCGATGGCATTGCAGTAAATACATCCTCCAGTTGAAATGGTACCGTTTCTGTTTGGACATGAAAGCCCCGCATCTATGGATATCTTTTGAACCCTGCATCCAAAAATGCTTTTAAAATAGGTGCTTAAGTCGTTATATAGATTGTCCATAATGTCCGCTGAATCGATTGAGCTGTTTTTACAAATATGGCAACCTCTCAATAAGTTTGTCCCCCGTTCCTTATGTACTTCCCCCTTTGAAAAAGGGGGATTGAAGGGGATTTTCCCATTGCTGCCCTGACTTTTTGAAAAGTTACCCAATATGATACTTGATAACGTATATGAAAAAATTTTTCAATGTAACAGATTTAGAAAAAGTTTTTGAGTTTATCTCTGATTTTCCACAGGTTGGAACCGAAGAAATCCCGCTGAGCAGAGCCTTTGGCAGAATTTTATCGGACGATATTGTTTCAGATGTCGATCTTCCGGATTTTTCGCGGTCAACAATGGACGGTTACGCTGTACGCGGTTCATCTACTTTTGGCGCATCAGAAGGAAATCCAGGATATCTTACTGTAAAAGGTTCTGTCTCAATGGGAGCAATTCCTTCTTTTTCAATTGGAGCTGGTGAAGCCGCTAAAATCTTAACAGGAGGAATGCTGCCGGACGGTTCCGATTCTGTTGTCATGATCGAGCATACAGAGGCTGTTGATAATACGTTTATAGAGGTTTATCAGAGTGTTGCACCAGGCCAGAATATTATTGAAAAGGGAGAAGATATAAAAAAGGGAGAGACGATCCTTGCCGGCGGACAAAAATTGAGGGCACAGGAGATAGGCCTTTTGGCCGCTATTGGAAAAAAGAATGTTCAAGTTTACAAAAAGCCGGTTATTGGTATTATCTCGACAGGAGATGAGATTGTGCAGATTGAAGAAAGAGTTGCACCCGGTCAGATCAGAGATATAAATACGCATACTTTATCAAGTCTTATCATCAAAACAGGTGGTATCCCGGCATCTTACGGAATTGTAAAAGACGATTATGATCTGCTTTTAAAAAAATGTCTGCAAGCCCTTGACAAATCAGATATGGTTATGATTTCAGGGGGGAGTTCTGTTGGAACCCGTGATTATACTATGCAAGCTCTTTCCGCTTTGCCGGGTTCCAGCATACTGGTACACGGAATTTCCATAAGTCCGGGAAAACCTACAATTTTGTCCAAATCAAAAAACATAGCATTTTGGGGATTGCCCGGCCATGTTGCTTCCGCAATGGTTGTATTTACAATAATTGTTTCTGTTTTTATTGAACATATCAGCGGCCTTTCGCCTTTAAATAAAAGAAAAACAAAAATTCCGGCCATTCTCACCAGAAATATATCTTCCGCCCAGGGTCGAACTGATTTCATCCGGATGCAGTTAATTGAAAAGGATGGCAAACTATGGGCCAAGCCGATTTTAGGAAAGTCAGGATTGATCAATACCATGGTAAAAGCAGACGGCCTGGTTGAAATAGAAATCAATACCGAAGGGTTGAATAAAGGAACAACAGTTTCGGTCATTCCTTTTTAGCTGGAAATTATTTCAAAAAGCCTGATATCACACCTTTCGCTATGTTCCCGTTTTCAAAACAATCTTGTTCCCTGTTTTTTCAAATATTATGCATTTTTTATATTGCTGTTTTTTGTATTGCACCCCTATCGGATATGCCCGCACCAAAAGAGACTAAAAACCGCCGTTATGATGACCGCATATGAACAGCAACCCATCTAATTCATTTAAAGTGATAATAGGTTCCCAGTACTTTATATATTTTGGCGTACTGGGTATTTTTTTGCCGTTTTTTAACTTATACTGCTACCATATTGGATTCAGCGGTTTTCAGATTGGAAATATATCATCATTAAGGTCTGTGGTCACAATTTTATTTTCCATTGTTTGGGGAATTTTAGCGGACCGCTTTCAAGCCAGAAGGCCGATGTATATTTTATGCTGCATAATCAGTACAATAGCCTGGAGTTTTTTCCTTTATACATCAGACTACAAAACAATGCTTGTAATTATGTTTTTTTACGGAATATTTTATGCTCCGATCATATCATTTCTGGAAGCATTTACCATGGATGTTCTTGAAAAAAATAAAGAATATTATGGCAGGATAAGAGTGTGGGGTTCCATAAACTTTATACTAGTAGTCATTATCGTAGGAAAAATAATTGATCTTTATTCCATTGAAGTAATACTTCTATTTATTTTAACAGGATCTTTGCTGCAAGCAATTATTTCAGTTAAGATGCCGGAGATAAAGATTGAAAAAAAGGAATATTTTACGGCAGACATAAAAGTTCTTTTTAACAAGCGGGTAATTATATTTCTATTTTGTTCTTTTTTGATGCTGGTCAGCCATGGAACCTTTTATGGTTTTTTTTCCATACATCTTGAAAATTTGGGTTATGGGAAAACATCTATCGGATTAACATGGGCTTTGGCGGTAATTGCGGAAATTCTGGTAATGATCAAATCCGACATGATATTTAAACGGTTTTCTCTGGAAAATGTGTTGATCTTTTCATTTTTGGTTGCCTTTATAAGATGGGCTGTTCTTTTTTTTGCTCAATCTTTTTTATTAATAATAATTTCACAACTTTTCCATGCCGTAACTTACGGAGCTTTTCATATTGCAAGTATTCTTTATATTGATTTATTAACACCTGACAGGGCTAAAACAACAGGGCAGTCAGTAAATAATGCCGTAACTTACGGACTTGGTATGATGGTAGGATTCTTTTTTAACGGCTATTTTTTTGAAAGCCTCGGTTCTTTTAATCTTTTTTTTATAAGTGCTCTTATAGCTCTCACAGGAGGATTGATATTTTCAGGGTTTCATCTTTTTGTAAATAAATCGGTTTCAGTTCATAGACGTAGGAGACTGTGAGGAAGTGGAAAATGATTTTGTCTCCTTAATCTTTTACAGAGAGCGGGGATTAAAAATCACTCAACTCGGATTTATGAATAAGGGAGGGATTTAATGAAGGTTTTTTCGTCAATGGAATATCGTAATCATGAACAGGTTGTTTTTTTGAATCATCCGGAATCCGGATTAAAAGGTATTATAGCCATACATAATACAGTGCTGGGGCCAGCCCTGGGAGGAACCAGGATGTGTCCGTATGAGAGTGAAGAGGCGGCATTGGAAGATGTTCTGCGCCTCTCAAGGGGCATGACATATAAGGCTGCAGCCGCAGGGCTCAATCTCGGCGGAGGAAAAGCTGTAATAATTGGAAATCCCAAGACCGATCTCAATGAAAAAATGCTTCGAGCTTTCGGCCGCTTTGTTCAGGGATTGGGGGGAAGGTATATTACAGCCGAAGATGTAGGTACTTCTGTCAAAGATATGGAGCGGGTCAGAATTGAGACGGATTATGTTACCGGCATAGATGAAACATTGGGGGGAAGCGGTGACCCTTCATCTGTTACTGCCATAGGCACTTTATACGGAATAAAAGCCGCGGCAGCCAAGTTATGGGGAAACAATTCTCTAACTGGGAAAAAGATCGCCGTCCAGGGACTGGGCCATGTGGGATATCATCTTGTTAAATACCTTTATGATGAAGAAGCTGATTTGATTGTAACAGATATTGATGATGAAGCCGTAAAAAGAATAGTCGATGAATTTAAGGTCACGGTTGTCGATCCGGATGAAATATATGCCGTAGATGCTGATATTTTTGCACCTTGTGCCCTGGGCGGGATTATAAATGATGAAACAATCCCTCAATTCAAGGTTAAAATAATTGCCGGTGCCGCAAATAATCAGCTTTTAGCTGAGGAAAGACATGCGGAAATACTTCGTCAAAAGAAGATTCTGTATGCGCCGGATTATGTAATCAATGCAGGAGGGTTGATCAACGTGGCCAATGAACTGGATGGTTACAATAGAGAAAGAGCTCTTAAGCAGGCTATGGGTATCTATGATGTTATTCTTAAAATATTCGAAAACGCGGAAAAGGAAAATATTTCAACCCACCAGGCAGCTAATCAGATAGCCGAGAAAAGAATAAAAGATGTTGAGGAGATATCTCGAATTTATACGAGAAAGTATCTATTTCCGAAAAATATTGGAAGGATATCGGTTTGATATTTCATGAAGATTTTTTGAGGGACCAGGAGAAATTTTTGCAAAAAGCCGCTTTCGTATAATTTTTGCGGCTGTATAGCTATACGCTAAGACAAATCACGCTAAAAATTCATCTTCCCTGCCTGTGCCGCAGCCGTGTCAGGCAGGTTTGAACTTATTACGGACGCGGTTATAATTATTCTCCTTCAAACTCAATTAATGAGAAAACGTTATGTCCTTTAATTTTTTCTCTTCCTTTCAAATCGGGAAGTTCAATAATAAATGCGCATTCAACAATGACACCTCCTAACATTTTCACTAAATCTTTTGCTGCACCAATTGTACCGCCTGTCGCCAACAGGTCATCTACTATCAGAACATTTTCTCCTTTTTGAATGGCGTCTTCGTGAATATCTACAATATTTTCTCCATACTCAAGGGAATACCTTTTGCTTATGGTTTTATACGGAAGTTTTCCTTTTTTTCTGACCGGAACAAATCCTTTCTTTAGTTTATAAGCCAGTACAGCGCCAAAAATAAATCCCCTTGCATCAATCCCCACAACCTTGTCAATATTAATATCCTTGTAACGATTATAAAGCTGATCACAGGCTTTCATAAATGCTTCAGGGTCCTGCAAAAGGGGTGTAATATCCCTGAACATAACACCATCTATCGGATAATTGGGAACCGTTCTTATTTTGTCTTTCAAATTCATATATAATCACCTTTTTCAACCGATTTGTGAAACAACATTTATCAAAACCTTTTTTACGTTGTCAGAATTTTTGTCAAACACTTTTAAAACCTCTTCCCAGGAAACAGGTTCTTCATCTTCCTTCCAGCAGTCATAATCCGTTGACATCGCAATAACAGCATACGGAATATTTGCTTCATTCGCAAGTATTGCCTCGGGAGCAATCGTCATATTAATAACATCAGCTCCCCATCCCCTGAACATTCTTGATTCAGCTCTGGTCGAAAATCTTGGTCCTTCAATTGTTATAACCGTTCCGCCATTATGGGTTTTAAAGCCAAGATCGATTGAGGTTTTATATAGAGCGTTTCGCAATCCGAAATCAAATGGGTCAGCCATTGGTGTATGGATTGAATAATCACCGAATGACTCATAAAAGGTTGTTTTTCTGTGTCTTGTAAAGTCAATGAACTGGTCAATAATTATAAAATCCCCCCTGCCTATCTCCTCTCTCAAACTGCCGCAGGCCGTTGTCGCGATAATGTGTGTAACTTGCTGGTCTTTTAAAGCGTGTATGTTTGCCCTGTAGTTTACCTGGGTCGGACTAAACTGGTGCTTTTTTCCGTGCCTTGAGGCAATTACAACATCAATTCCGCTTATCTTTCCAGTTGTCAACGGTGAAGTAGGCTCTCCATACGGGGTGATGACATCTATTTCCTTTGCATCCTGAAGAATTTGAGGATCGTCTAATCCTGAACCTCCAATAATTCCAACTTTTAACATAAGATTCACCTCCGCCCTTTTTTACGTATTTTAAATATGTTTAGCCCGGATATTTCACGAGGAGGCTGTTCTATAGATTTTCAGATAATTAATTTCACAAGGCCAGAAGGAGGAAGGCGTATTATAATGCTCCGACGACCGATAACGCAGTGAAAGTATTTATATGGACATCTATAAAATGAGAAATTTCTTACACGGCCAAGGAAGCCGGCGGGCGGAATTGAACCGTCGACCTGCTGATTACGAATCAGCTGCTCTGCCAACTGAGCTACGCCGGCAACTTATTTTGATTTTAATATCACGCAGATTTCAAACTGGTCAAGAAAATTTTATTGTATAGATGAGCAAAAAGTGTCTAAAGTGAGCTAAAGCGCCTAAAATTGCGGTTCGCCTTCGGCGTGCTATAGATAGATATTTAAGACTTGGTTACAACTTCAGTCTGAAACAAAGCGAGTAAAATTGTTCTAATAAAAATTTGGTTCATTGCGGATTAGTGTGATGCGTATATGAAAAGGACTTAACGTTGTTTTTGTCTTGACCCTGAATCCAGGTTTTCCTGAGCGTCTGGATTTTAGGCTTTCGCGGGAATGACGGCCACTTCTACGTTCGATGCTGATTTGTTTGATGACCTTGACTCAAGCTCATTCCCTGATTAAGAAAAAATTTTTACGTTAATCCGCGAAGAACCAAAAATTTAAAACCGGCAACGCCTGCCCGCTGCAGGCAGGCCGAAGGCGTATTCCTTAACTTTAGGCACTTTAGCTCACTTT
>Ga0164318_10005840_pt1 | contig 11908 bp, 7 predicted proteins | sample GuaBasSedimGuay9_FD_113734 | JGI IMG/M metagenome (GOLD analysis project Ga0164318, IMG submission 113734) | Subseafloor sediment microbial communities from Guaymas Basin, Gulf of California, Mexico - Guay9, Core 4571-4, 0-3 cm | ecosystem: Environmental > Aquatic > Marine > Hydrothermal vents >... | reverse complement strand
CTGTGGACTCGGTATCAGGATTTTGGAAGATAAGATTGCGCAGTATGGAGATGGAGAAAAATTACTGCGTGAATACGCGAAATACGCGAAAATTCCTATCATTTCCATGGCGCATGATACTTTTCATCCATGCCAGGGTCTCGCCGATATTATGGGATGGATTGAATGGCTAAGTCCTGAAAATCAATTTGACCCGAATGTCGTTAAAGGAAAGAAACTGCTCGTTACATGGGCGCACGGCGCACTCGCACGCTCGTGGTGCAGCGTGCAGGAAGCTATGCTCATCGGTTCGCGATTTGGAATGGATGTGACTGTTGCCGCTCCGGAAGGATATGACCTCGACCCGCAGGTTCTTGAATGGACAGAGCAAAATTGTAAAGAAAACGGTAGAAATTTCGAAACGACAAATGATGTGAAAGACGGATATCCCGGCGCTCATGTTGTCTATTCAAGAAATTGGATGAGTCCGAACGCGTATCATGACGGTAAAATTCACAAGCAGGAAGAAATTGATAAGGCATTAAAATATACTGATTGGATTTGCGATACCGAAAAAATGGCACTGACAAATAACGCGATTTTCACTCATCCTATGCCGATTGACCGCGGAAATGAAGTTACTGACGAAGTGGCAAGCGGACCTCGTTCGTGTATTTATGATGTAGCCGAAAATCGTCTTCACGCGCAAAAAGCAGTTATGGCATTGACGATGGAATAAGACGAAGTACAAATTAAACAGAAAAATATTCAACAAGAAATGAGCATTAAAAAAGTAAAGAGTTGTTTTCTAACTTTATGATTGAGCATTTCTGCTTTAAAAGTACACCCGTGGCGTATTGATTATTGAATATTTACTTCAGTTCTTTAGACATATAATAGAGGCTAATTATGAAAACAAAAAAACTCGCCGTTATCGCTATCGGCGGTAACTCTTTAATTGTTGATAAATCCCACATGAGCGTTTCCGACCAATACGTTGCCGCTCACGAAACTTGTGTTCATATAGCAGATATGATTGAGCATGGTTGGGATGTGGCAATTGGTCACGGTAATGGACCGCAGGTTGGTTTTATACTTCGTCGTTCGGAACTTTCGAGTCATGAACTTCACGAAGTTCCGCTTGACGCTTGCGGCGCCGACACTCAGGGAGCGATTGGTTACGCGGTACAGCAGAATCTTTACAATGAATTTATCCGTCGCGGATTAAAAAAAGAAGCGGCTACGGTTATAACTCAAGTTGAAGTTGACCGCAACGATCCCGCTTTTTCAAATCCTTCAAAACCCATCGGCTCTTTTATGTCTGCTGAAGAAGCGGAAACGAGAAAGAAAAATGATGGATGGGATGTTGTTGAAGATGCCGGAAGAGGATGGCGAAGGGTTGTTGCTTCACCAAAGCCAAAACGGATTATCGAAGAATTCGCGGTGAAAAAACTGCTTGATGAAGGAATCGTTGTTATTACTGTCGGCGGAGGAGGAATACCGGTTATCGCCGATGAGAGAGGTAAGTTACGGGGAATTGCCGCTGTTATCGACAAAGATAATGCCACTTCTCTTCTCGCAACGAATTTGAATGCGGATTTGTTTCTCATTACCACTGCGGTAGAAAAGGTCAGTCTTAATTTTGGCAAGCCAAATGAAAAGCAGATTGATCAAATGACTCTCGCGGAAACTAAAAAATATTTTGCGGAAGGCATTCATTTTGCAAAAGGAAGTATGGAGCCAAAAATCAAAGCGATAATCAACTTTCTTGAAAACGGAGGAAAAGAAGCTTTAATAACCAGTCCTCCGAATATTGAAAGAGCATTAAGAGGCGAAACAGGAACACGATTTATTTAATGATTGGACTGAAAAAAATTAAATTGTTAAATCATCACATCATTGAATTGTTAAATAAAAAATGGCATGGTTGTTGAAACATCTTTACATTTTTGATAAAATACTATTACTGTAAAATAATAATTTTAACAATTAATTAAAAGCACCGTACTAAAGTTCGGTGTTTCCTTTTTTCAATTATTTTAATACAAGGATTTACGAATATGAAAAAAAATATTAGACATGTTCTATCAGTTACTGATTTATCAGCTGAAGAAATTGATGTGATTTTAAAAGATGCTATAAGACTAAAAAAACAACCGTTATCAGATGATCTTAAAGGTCATTTTCTCGCGCTTATTTTTGAAAAACCAAGTCTTAGAACAAGAGTAAGCTTTGAAATAGCTATCCAGGAACAAGGAGGCGGAAGTCTTGTTCTTCCACCAAGCGCGATTCAGATGGGCAAACGTGAAGCTATAAAAGATGTCGCGGCTTATCTTTCTGGAAATGTGACTGCCGCGACGCTGCGTGTATTTGACCATCAAACATTAGTCAAATTCGCTGAGCACGCAACCATTCCGGTTATTAACGCGCTGAGCGATATTGAACACCCTTGTCAGGCGCTTGCTGATATTATGGCCGTCCTTCAGCACAAAGGTTCTCTTGAAGGAAAACGGCTGATGTTTATCGGCGATGGAAATAATGTTTGCCATAGTTTACTGCTTGCAGGCGCGTTGACGGGGCTTTCTGTTACCGTTGCCTGTCCGGAAGGATATGAACCTGATGAAAAGATTCTTACACAGGCACGAAAAATCGGTGTAAAAAAAGGTGCGGAATTTGTCGTTACTAATAATCCTCATGAAGCCGCCAAAAACGCAGATGCAATTTATACCGATGTCTGGGCAAGTATGGGGCAGGAAGACGAAACAGCCGCACGCAAAAAAATCTTTCAACCGTTTCAACTGAATTCCGAACTGCTCGCGCTCGCGCCGGAAGCGATTGTAATGCATTGTTTACCCGCGCACCGTGGTGAGGAAATTACTGATGCGGTAATTGACGGGCCTCAGTCTGTTGTGTTTGACCAAGCGGAAAACCGTCGTCATGCACAAAAAGCGTTACTGCGATTTTTACTTTTGGATTAAAAGAAAAAAGTCATATGTTTAAGCTATAATTTTGCTTGAAAGAGTTCTGGGAAGGGTGAAAGGTAATTTTTCATTATGCCCTTACAGGGTGGAAACACGGGTAGGTTAAATATTAACGGGGCTGCCCCGTTTTTTTCATTTTTGTCTTACAGTCAAGTTTTCAGCTTGAAGTATATTTATACATCATCGCCTCAACATTTTTTAATTGTTTAAAATTTGATTTTTTAAGTTACGACTAAATAAAATCATCCTTTCACTGCACCTGCGGAAAGTCCTTTCACAAATAATCTCATTGTAAAAAGGAAGATTAATACAAGAGGAATTGCCGCTATACTGAATCCTGCCATCATCTGTCCCCATTGTTTCACATATTCACCGTCAAGCCGCATTAATCCGACCGGAATGAGCTGTTTATATTCATCAGAAATAAATACGAGTGGCGTGATGAAATCATTCCAGCAACCGAGAAAACGTAAGATTGCAAGTGTTGCAAGTATGCTTCCGCTCATAGGAATAACGATATTTATGATTTGTTTAATTGGACCTGCGCCGTCAACTTGAGCCGCTTCGAACAAATCTTGTGGAATTTCTTCGATAAAGTTTCTTAGAACAAAAATACAAAAAACCTGTCCGCCGACTGTAAATAAAATTGACAATCCAAGAAGTGAATTTAAAAGGTTCAGATTTTTCATTAAAATAAACAATGGAACAAGATTCATAATTCCGGGCATAAAAAGTAATCCAAGCAGCAAATACCATAAAACAGTTTTTCCCGGGAAGCTGTATCGAGCGAAAACGTAAGCGCTCATCAATGCGGTAAACAGAGTTCCGAATACACCGACAGTAGAAGTAAAAACACTATTAGCGATATAACCTTTTATGGTATACCATCCATGAGTCCAATTTTCTAAATGCAGCGGAAATGTCACACCGAAAGGATTATGAAGGAATTGGGTATTGGTTTTAAAACTGATTGCCAACATAACATAGAGCGGGAAAAACGCAAAGAGTAAAACGAACCATATTAGAAAGTTTTTTGCGAATTCATGTGAATGTTGTGCTTTTCTCATTTTTGAATCCTCACGTAACGTTGGTTAATAACAGTTAAGATTAATATAATGAAGAATAACATTAAACCTATTGCACAGGCATACCCGTATTTCTGTTCGTTAAATGCTTGAAAAAACATATACAAGCCGGGGGTCATTCCCTTGTTTCTAGGGCCACCTTCCACACCAAGTAAGATTAACTGAAAGCCATAAGCCTGGAAAGTGCCGATAATCATCAGCACGAGATTAAGGCGAATTTGTGTCATAATTAACGGAAATTCAATTGAAGTAAATCTGCGCCACCAGCCCACGCCGTCGATTTCTGCTGCTTCATAAACATCGTTGCTGATATTTTGCAAACCGGAAAGGTAAATTAAAACACCTACGACACCGACCCAGGGAAACCCCCAAAAAATCAGAGCCGGGATTATTAATGACGGGTCTCCAAGCCAGGCAGGTTTAAACGGTGGATTAAAAACCCCGAGATGGAAGATCCATTTATCAGCCCACATCAGAATTTTATCTATTCCTGTAACGACAAGAATTTTGTTTATAGGGCCGACATTTGGATCATAGAAAAATTTCCATATCAGCAGACCAACCATTTGTGGAATAATGAGTGGAATAACAAATAAAACACGATAAAAATATTTCCATTTTTCCGAGCGAAGTCTGTGAATACAAACAGCCGCAAAAATAGCGGGCCACATTTTAAATAAATTTGCTATGATAAGGATACCAATCAAATTAAAGCTCATCCAAAGAATGTGGTCACCATAACCGCGAATATAAATCAAGTAGTGCATTGCTGCCATCATAGGGATAAAAAACAAACCGAACCGCGCGAGATTTCTTATTTTATCAGCTTTACTTTTGAAAGAAAACAGCAAGCAAACGAATGCCAAACCAAGAAAAGCAAATGTTAATGTTAGTTTATCTATAGAGCCGTTATCAGAATTAATAAATAATTTTGTATCTTTGTAAAGCAGAAAGAAAGTCCACGAAAGAATTATTACCGCGAGAGTTCTTAAAGCAATAATTGTTTTCTTTCCTTCTATAAGTGCGGAAAGTCCGGCAAGAATACCGCCACTAAGCAGAGGAAACCAAATACTGATATTACCAAGAATTCTTCTAAAATTATCTAAACCGATAAACTCTTCTATAAACGCGCCATCCCAGCGATAGAAACTGTGTCTGACAGCTTCAATTGCCGGCACATAACTAAAAACGGCTATACCGGCAACAGTTGGAGCGAGCATAAGGAAAATGATCCAATTTTCTTTTAAGTTTTTTAATTTTAGTTTTTCTACTTTCATAGGCTTTTATGTTTAAAGGTCAATTCCGGCATACCCGAAAACTTCCGGGCATGGTGCGGTGTGCTTGTGCAAGGTCAAAGGTTTAAATGTCCAACGTCTAATTTTTATATTTTTCAAATATTTTCATTCGTTCAAAATTATTCGCTTTATTTCCTTGAGCGGAGCTCATAAGTTGGATTAATTTTGATTCTATGGCGGCTTTTTTTATTTTATTTGTTTCATCATCCCACTGGTAAATAAAGCTTGCCAAGACTCTGTCGATATTTCTTTGATTTCGCTGATCGCCATCAAGAATATCAAGATAGCCTTCATCGCCTGTTCTTTTAAAAATTTTCTGCAATGTTTTTCCATATTGTTCTGGAGAAGTTCTTCCGGAGAAAAGGTCCCATTTATCGCCTTGTGATCTAAGTCTCATTTCCTGACTGATATTAAAATCGAAATTGCCTATAAAGCCACCTATTTCAGGTTTAAAAGGTTTTAATATATTAGATAATTTACATCCTCTTATAATTGGCAGCCAGGTAATTGTTTTATTAAATTTTTCATTATTTTTTTTGGTAGTACAAAAGCGAAGAAAATCGATACAAATTTCTTTATATTTAGATTGTTTTGTAATTGACCATGGAATTCCCCCGCCAACGTTTGCTTCACTAACCGGCCCCTTAACGTATTTTTTATAAACCGGATGGTCTGTAGGAATTAAGAAATCAAAGATTCCTATTTCAAACGCGTCGCCAACTTGTGTAAGTAAACTTGACGCGTCCCACGAACCGGAAGCAATCATCATTGCGCGTTTTTGGATAAACATAAATGTTGCATCATCGCGTTGCGCCGCCACCCATCCTTCCTGAAAGTTTTGTGCTAATTCTGACAGACATTGCCACGCATTAATCAATTGCGGTGCTTGAAAATTCCATTTTTTTTCTTTAAAAGCCCGCCATGTTTCATATCTGTCTGCGTCTCCGTTAAAATCATAGTCACATTTTCTATTTAAAGAATAAAAGAATGTTGGAAGAAATTTATATCCGAATATATCACTTTGAACTTTACTTCCGGCAATTGGAATGATAGGCTTTCCTGTTTTATTTGCGTATTCTTTAGCTTTTGCCCATACGGCAAGCAATTCATCATAATTTTTTGGGGGTTCATTTTTTCCTGTAATTTTTTTGTACATATTTTTATTATAATAAATTCTTATAGTAAACATCGAAAACGGAATTTTATAATAATCAAGTAACGTACGATTATAGCAACTAATTAATCCGTCAAAAAATGTTTCTTTCCAGGGAACGCCTTCAAACTCAGTACCTTTATTATAAGGGTTTGGTTCGGCGACATATCTGCTCAGCGGCACAAAGAATCTGGCGATATAAGCCGGTTCTTCAGCGATTTTAGCAAAAGCTTTTTCGATTATATCCGGTGCAGTTCCGCCGATAATTGTTGTATTTACATATTGTCTGTATCCTTTTTCACTAATAGGCAACTGAACAATTCTAACTTTTTCACCATATTTTTTGAAATATACTTTTTCATACTCATTGATTAAATTTTGTAAAGCTTCACGAAAGCCGGATTCAAGCTGCCAGTGGCATAATCTTATAGTAGCCACATCGGGAGATTCATAAATCAAATGATTGCGAACAACTATTGCAACGGTAGAAATAATTGATACTACGAGTATTGCTATTCCAAGATATTTACTAATAAAGCTTTTCATTATCAGTTAGTTAAAAGTGTGAAAGTTTAAAGTACATCTTATTCTCCAATTTTTTTCTAGTTTTTTTGTATATCCGGCAATTTCTTTTGATATTTGCGCCGTTTTATTGCGTCTTTTAAATCCATTAGAAAGCATCCGTAATTTATTAAATGTGAGTGTTCCACTTTTCCACTTATTTACTCACTTCACCGAGTCCGCGAACGGGTCGACAAGTTTAGGAGGTTTAATTCCGAGTTCTTTCAATCGTATTTGCGATTCATAAGCGAAGCCGCTGCTCACAACATCCGTAATAATTTTTTTATAGTATCTTACCGCCAAATTTGTCATTCCGGACATTTCCGCCATATTGGCAATATTCCAATAAAAATAATCCATCTGAGTTAATGGTGGTAAACCAAGTTTCTCAGCTTTTAAATTATATTCGATTGATTTTACAGGATTATTTAAATCACGATAATAAGCTGTAGCAATGAGTTGATATTGCAGTGAAGCAAAGACATTTGTCGGATATTTTTTTAACCGGTCAAGTGTAAAATTTATTCCTTTTAAAATTTCTGTTTTATTTGTAGAATAAATATCAAGCTGAGCTTTAAATAATGCCGCAGCATCGGCCAATTTTGAATTTGGAAATTGTTTTATTATTCTACTGTAAAGTTCCCGCGCTTTCGCGTTATTAGGTTTATCATTCAGATAATCACGCTCACTTGCAAGCCGGGCGAGCAGGAGCATAGCTTTTGCCTGAACAGGTTTACGGTTAGAATTATCAATAATTTCCTGATATAGTTTTGCCGCACGAAGTTTTTCGGCCTTTACATCCGGTTGACGCTGATGGAGAGATATAGCTAAAGCTAAAGTTGATTTAAGCCAATTTTCACTGCCTCTTTTTGATTTTGATCTGATTTGTTCAGCCAGCTTTGCCGATTTATTATAATTAAGGTAAGCAATCTCGCGGTTCATAACATCTAACTTCGCCTCATTTATTGCATAAGCCGGCAGAGTGACCAGAAATATAAACAGAGCATAGAAAAGTTTTATGGATTGCACTTATTTTCTCCTCATTTAGTTGTTAATTAGTCGTTCCTTAAAAAGTCAAATTTTCGGCGATTATAAGGTGATAAAGCGAAAGCGTATTTTTATACGCTGAGTTGAAATCAACGTAATAATCGACCAGATTTAGCTTTTACATTTTTTTAGCTTTTACATTCCATTAGTTTTACTTTTAAGTAGTTTTTAAGGGACGACAAATTAATATAAAAGATTATATAACAACTCATTTTTTATATCAACCTGTTAAACCAATTAAAAGCATTTAAAAGTCCGATTTTTTATTTTTAAGGGCACATCCGCCAATTTCAACATTACATTCATCTGCCAGCTGTACGGGAATTAAATTTCCTTTTATTTTTTTTCCGTTTACTTTGATATTATAATTTCTTTTTATGTCGAAAACAATTTTATAGCGGCAATTTCGAAACATTTTTTTTACCGAAAATTTTTCCCATTCAGACGGAATTCCCGGTGAAATTCTTAATCCGTTAATTTCTGATTTTATACCCAAAATCTCGTCAAATCCGATTCGTAATAACCAAGCCGCATTGCCTGTAAACCAACTGAAAAAATTTTGTCCGAATCGTGGATGACCTGGTCCGCAATAATAATTCCCGGTACAATATGGTTCTGATGTTCTCCGACAGTCGAAATTTTCCGGATTAGTTGGAAGCACATTCACGAAAGTTTTATACGCTTTTTCATAATCGCCTATTGCGGTGCAGGCATAAATGTAAAAGGCCACCGCATGCTGATAAACACTTCCGTTTTCAAACGTTCCCGGTTCCAAATTCGCAATTCTGCCAACTTCATCCGCTTCTTCAGCATACGGCGGAGCGAGCAGTGCCGGTCCCAATGGTGTAGCGAGATATTTATCAACTGAAGCCATTGCTTTTTTTGCTCTATCTTCATCTGCAAGTCCTGAAAACACGGCCCAGGTTTGCGCGTTAAGATGAATTTTCCCTTCTTCATTTTTTGATGAGCCGATTGGTTTGCCGCTACCGGTAAAACCGTAAAGATACCATTTTCCGTCCCAAGCGACTTCATTAACAATTTTTTTTATTTTTGCCGCGCGGTCACGCAAAATTTCCGCGCGGTCAACTTTTCCGGCATTAGTGTAAAGTTCAACCATTAAATTCATCGCGTCAAACAGCGCGATGGTCAACCAAACTGATTCTGCATCACCATCTTTGCTAATTCCTTCGAGGGCATCATTCCAATCGCCATCACCGGTAAGACAAATTCCATGAGCGCCGCGATTTTTGTATAAATAATCCAAAGCGCGAAAAACGTGTTCATCTACTGAAGCTGTTTTTCCGTCAATGAACGGGATTTTTTTATCAAGGATGGAAAGATTGCCTGTTTCTTTTATCAAATCAACAAGTGTTCTTGGAATCCAAACCGGAGAATCCATATATTTTCTCAAATCGTGAATATTATCCCCGAAAGCCGAAAAGCTTCTTGGAGCTGTTCCGTTTTGAAATTGATATTTTAGAATTTCAAAAAGCCTGTTTTCGGCAGCCGTAGAATCATACATAGCAACACCCCAAGCATCTTGCAGAGAATCGCGATAGCCGTTTTGCCCAGAGCGCACGAAATGAAAGACAAGATTAAGTTGATTTTTGAGCCAAGCATTTAAGAAATTATTAAAATTAATATCCGGAGTATTACAATATAAGGAATTAATTTTTCTTTTCCATTCGTTTTTCAATTTTAAAAATTCAATATTAACAACATTTGAATTTGTATATTTTAATTTTAGTTTTTCAAAATCTTTATTATTAATTTCCGCTCCTGATATTATTTCAAACTTTTCTTTTTTACCGGATAGAATAGAAGAATTAAATTCAAGTACACATTTATTAAAAATAAATTTCTTTTTGTCCTTTCGCTTTTTAATCAATTTTTCCTGCCGAATATTATGGTAATCAACTTTTTTTCCATGAGCAGCTTCGCTTTCAGGACAAGTTGTTGATTGAAAATTTCCGAACATTTCATAGGGTAATTCTTCATTTGTAGAATGGCAATAAATCCCGAAATCATCTTTTGAAAAGCTTAAATCTTTGCCGGGAGTTGAAATATATGGAATTCCTTCTTCGGCGGTATGAATGCCGAACAGGGCAAACGCCCACGTTTGCTGAAAGGAGATATTAATATTTTTTTGTATTTTCGAATTATTTAAGATTTTAATAATCCAAATTTCACAAGAATCTTCGAGAGGCACAAATATACAGATTTCAAATTTAAGATTTATAGCGTCAACAGTAAATTTTGTATATCCCGGAAAGTGTTCACAAGCAAGATTTTTTCCTTCACGGAATAAATTTATTTTTTCGCCGGAGTTTTTATCAAAAATAATTATTTCTCTTCCGTCTTTAAACTCACGCGGAAGATAGTCAACGGGATGTTCGTATTTTGTGATACGGAGTAAAGTAGAATGGAACCACGAAAAGCCAAGACCTTTATTAGAAATAACCGAACCGAATTTATGGTTCGCGAGGTAATTCAACCATGGTCTAGGAGTATTCCGGTCGATAATTTTGAATCCGGTTCCATTATTGATAAATTCCCCGAATTTTTTTTTGGAATTAAAATAATCATTTTCCGAACAATGATATTCGGAAGTATCGCAATCGTATAATTTTTTTTTCATTACCATTCCATAAAAATATTAATTTTATTAAAATACAGAATTTATTCTGATGGAGCTGAAAGTTCAATTCCCTTATCCGCCGGAAAACCAAAAATTGGATTCCCGTCAGTATTCCAGGTAAATTTCTTAATATTTAAATCACGGTTCCATCCTGCTCCTTTTTCCCTTGCTGTGTGATAAATTATCCAATCTTCTTTACCATCGGGAGACTTTACAAATGAGGCATGTCCCGGACTGAACACTGTATTGGTTCCTGTAAAAACCGGATGGTGATTTTTTATCCACATTTCCTGATTAAGCGGATTATTACCGATTAATTTTAATTGTCCGAGGCAATAATCATCCGTCCAGCTTCCGCTTGCGGAAAATATAATAAAAACATTATTTTTGTTTTTAAGGATTTGTGGTCCTTCATTAATTAAAGGTCGACCAATTTTTTCCCAGTCAAATTCCGGCTTTGAAATCATCACCCGGTCACCTGCAATAGTTTTCGGATCTTTCATTTTAGCTATATAAAGATTTTGTTGAACATTTGAATTTCCTTCCCAACCCGACCATATAAAATAAAGATCTCCCGCTTTTTCTAATACAGTTCCATCTATTGCCCATTTATCGGAAGGGTCAGTCATTTTTCCAATAAAAGAATATTTACTCATTGGATCATCGTTTTCACTTTCAAGAACAAACATTCGGTGGTTTTTATTTTGCCCGTCATCGGCAGCAAAATATATGTACCATTTTTCTTGAAGAAAATGAAGTTCCGGCGCCCAGATATTTTTTGAAAACGGTTTCCCCGGCACGGGAGTCCAGACTTTTATACCTGTTAATTGGACTGCATCTTGTAATTTGCGATGTTTATTAATCCAGATACTTTCTTTATGAGAATAACAATAGTAATAAAATCCGTTTTTCTGAATTACAAATGGATCGTGGCCAATCGATGCAACGGGATTATTAAATAAAATTTTATTTGTTGTGTTTGGGTTCATATTAGTTGTTTTTTTATAACTATCAATCCACAAAAAATGTCGATTAACAAAGTAAGTCGAATTATCGAATCCGACTATTATTAAAAAGTTTATTTTTATGTGTTCGCGAAAAATCTCTTCAGAAACTTCCGTGACCGGCGATTCCGTGACCCATGCTTCCCGCGTTACCGCTGCCGGTTG
>Ga0164318_10005839_pt1 | contig 11909 bp, 10 predicted proteins | sample GuaBasSedimGuay9_FD_113734 | JGI IMG/M metagenome (GOLD analysis project Ga0164318, IMG submission 113734) | Subseafloor sediment microbial communities from Guaymas Basin, Gulf of California, Mexico - Guay9, Core 4571-4, 0-3 cm | ecosystem: Environmental > Aquatic > Marine > Hydrothermal vents... | reverse complement strand
TACGTTCACGGGGGATGGAGGTCGTGGAGGCGGTGAAACTGGCTGCGCAGCGCCGGTTGCGGCCGGTACTGATGACCAGTCTGACCACGATATTTGCTATGGTGCCCTTGGTATTCGGGCGGGGCGAAGGCTCCGAAATGTGGCAGCCCTTCGGTATTACGGCGATCGGTGGGCTGCTGGTGTCCATGGTGGTGACACTGGTGATTGTGCCTCTGGTTTACACCATCGTACATCGCGGGCACCCCGTCAGGGTTGGGTCTTGATTTAGTACAATTGCCCATCCCGGCCACCGGTGGATGGCCGATCACTACAGGTTGCGGCCGACTACAGAGCGTGGGGGGGTCTATTTTGCGTCTTGATGGGAGCCCTTAATGGGCGACTCCGCAGAGTCGACGCCGGAGGGTTCAAGAGGTATTTTTTGCTGGCGATGGCTTCTTTTCTTTTGGCTTCACCAGTTTGCTGCGGGGGAGTGTCAGGGTCTCATAGTCATAGAGGGGGATAACAAACGTCCATTCGGACAGCTCCCGACGCAGTCGCTCCAGTTCGCGGCGGGCCTCATCAATCATCTGTTCATAGGCCTCTCGCTGCCGGGCCAGCTCCTGCTCGACCCGGCCCTCCAGGTTGGTTTCTGTGGGTGCGGAATCCGCGGACGAGGCCGTCAACTGAGCACGAACCGAATTCTCGTCCGGAGGGGGTGGGGCTGCAAAGTCAAAGCTCAAACGTGCGTAGTAGCCTCCGCTGGCATCTTTTGCCCCCAAGGTAACCCGGTAGACCAGCCCGTTGGTGGTAGTGAGTGTGAAGAGGGGTGAATTCGTGCTGAACCCCAGATCTGCATCAGTCTTTTCAGGGTCGGCGATGGCAAGGCACCGCAGGAATTGCAACGCCCGCTTCAAGCGGTTTGCCGGACCGCGGTCTATCTCTTCGCCGTCACCCAGATCGGCAAGGGTGTATTCTGTGGGGCTGTTCACAATCAAGGTATAGGTGGAGTTGGTGTTCTTCACTTCGACGCGTTGAACCGCGGCCGGGTCGACATTCAGAATCCGCTTCCGGATCCACGTCTTGGGATCCGCCGGCAGCGGATACAGGTTGGCGATGACCAACAGTACGGGTCCGTCGCCCACCCGGATATAGCGTCCACCAGAGGTCGCGGTGAATGTCTGACGGCTGAGATCGGGAAACCACGGATCCCCAATCATGATAGACAGGGGCGGCCGCGACTCGCATGCCAGGGTCACCCGACCCCAAGGCTTTCCCGACTCGCAACTGAGGCCGAAATCCGCCAGCCGGTCGGTGCCCCCGTGAACGATTTGAGCAGACTCGGCAAAAGCCAGGGTACGCAGAAAAGAGGAGAGCCGGTCGAAGTCCGCGTAGTAGCCATACATTTCGCGCACCCGCCAGCTTCCATCCACACGATCCACGTGAGTAGTGGATGACGAAGAGGCCAGTACGATGCCGGTGACTGCATTGATATCGAAATCCTGGGGCAACGGTCGGATCTTGGCGGCTGCGGGCTTACGACCCGTCGGCAGCCGTCGACCTTTCTCGACAAGCAGAGCGGCCACAAGCAGTGCCAGCACCAACCCCATTACCACTAATGATTTCCGCGACATTTCGGTCACCTCCCGGCTGCCCGGCGGGCGCGTCTCCAGGCGCGCAGCAGGCCATAGACAATAACCAGCGCCAGAGCTGCGGCAAGATTTATGGCTTTTACTTCCATTCCAACACGCTCGATATCCCGCCTGAGATTACGCCGCACTTGCTTGAGCTTCTGCATGGTTTCAAACTTTTCACGCCGGAATTTTTCAATCTCACGCTTCTGCTCGGGGGTGATGATGTAGCGCTGATTCTCGCTCTTGGCACGTTCCAGCTCCCGCAAGCGCTGTTGTGTCCGGCGCAGCTTGGCCAGCAGCTCACGTTCTTCCTCGTGCCATTTCTCGCGGGCCTTCTTCTGCAGTGCCAGCACACGGTCGAAAGGACGCTCGAACCGGCCCCGGGAGCGCAGTCCGATCAATGCCGGGTTTCCGGCCAGCTGTTCGACGGTGTTCAGCACGAAGTTCAGGTTGTCGTTCATCGGTTCGAAAAACCGGAATCCGAGGATGTTGATTTCCCGTGCGAGGTAGCGGTCGCTGAGCATATCTACGTCACCGACCAGTACGACTGCACTGTTAGTCACGCTCTCTTTAAGCCAGGAGGCGGAAGATTTCTCCTCGGTATTATCCTTACTCTCCTTTTCCTTATTCTGTTTGTCCTCGCGATGCGGAGGCCCATCGGGGAATGCGGTCTTGAATTTACCTGCGATGCGGAGTGCCAGGGCCTTGGTACCGATATGGCGGGCACCGGTGAACTTCTCGGGCCCCGGCATACGGGCCTGAAAAGAGGTGATCAGAGCCGCATCGGGGGATGTCTGTACCAGCGGGGTAACCGTCAGGCCCTCAACCGGGTCCCCCTCGAAAACCGCGGCAAACGGCATCATAAGCATCTCGAGGCCGCTGGTGGTGATGTCCTCGCGGTTGAGATGATTTCGTCTGAGAGTCAGCCAAGTGGGTAATTCTTCCATCTCGCCCGAGCTGAAGCTTACGGTGCTGGCGGCGGCCACGTCTGCGGCTACCAGTCGGGAGGTCATTTTGATTCCCCAATTTCTGGTCAAGCGGTTGGGATCGGAGGATCCGGCCATGCCCGGACCGGTTGATCCGGCTTCCTCGGTGACGCAGAGTGGGTCGGCGAAGATCATCACTCGTCCGCCACGCAGCAGGTACTGATCTACGGCGAACCATGTCCGGGACGGCAGGCGTTTGGGGTGTATCACCAGCAGCAGGTCCACTTGCGGTGGGATTTCTTCCGCGTTGGTGGATACCGTCTGTAGCTTGTAACTCTTACTCAGCTCGCGTGCGAAGATCCAGGACGTATCGCCACTTCGGTTGAATGGACCGCTCGGGGAGAGCACGGGCAGAGTGCTGAGAATGCCGACGGTGGGTTTCTCATCAGTTATCACCTCCGCAATGAGCCGGGTGACCAGATATTCAAGTCTCGGCTCGTCGCGGGGAGAAATGAAGGGGATGGCTGCCTGTTTACGGCCGGAAACCGCCACCAGGCCCATATAGAATCCAGGGCGGATGTCTCCCACCGAGAGCGACCTGGCTTGCAGGCCGTAGCGTTCCGCCCAGTCCTGCTCCTCGGTGTCCGGGCGTGGATCGTAGGTTTCCACGACAAGATCGCCGTGCGCATGCATTTCGTATTCCTTGAGCAGGTCCTGGACTCGATCGGCGAATCGCTTGAGGCCGATGGGCACTTCGGGGTTGCTTCGGGAGAAATAGAATTTCAGGGTCACGGTACGGGGTAGCTGCCCGAGCAGCGATCGGCTTCCCTCGGACAGCGTATACAACCGTTCGGCGGTGAAATCATGGCGGATGCGGAACCCCGAAGCGACCATGTTCAGCAGCACTATGATTGCCAGCATGAGAATCACACCGGCCCAGCGGGACATGCCCTTCGGGCTGCTGTTGACTGCCTGACTGGACTTCCCGATTGCCATGGGTCATCCTCTTTGATTGACGATCTGGGTGGTTGCGTAGAGAAGAAAGGTCACTGTGCTGCCGAAATATACGAGGTCCCGCACATCCAGAACTCCGCGTGCCGTGGAGTCGAAATGGGGGAGAATACTCACCGATGCGACCGCTTCTACGATTCCCGAGGGCAGGAATCGGGAAAGAACTCCAGTGACCGGATCAAACCCGATCAACACCACGAAAAGCCCTGCTACGGTAGCAAGGATGAAGCTTACCACCTGGCTGCGGGTAAGAGCCGAGCAAAACATGCCCAATGCCAGATAAGTTCCTGCCATGAGATATGAGCCGAAGTAGCCGGTAAGCACCACGCCCCAATCGGGCGACCCGAGATATGCGGCAGTAGCGGGAATGGCGGCGGTAAGCAGCAAGGCCAGTCCGATTATACTCCAGGCGGCCAGGAACTTGCCGATGACCGCTTCGGTTGGGGTTATCCCCAAGGTGAACAGCAATTCGATGGTCCCGCTGCGGCGTTCCTCCGCCCAGGCTCTCATGGCCACCGCCGGTACAAAGATCAGATAGATCCATGGGTGCCATGCGAAGAAGGGACGCAGGTCCGCCTGTCCGGCCTCGTAGAAGCGGGATACGAAGAATGTGAAAAACGCGTTAAGTATGAGGAACATAACTACGAACACATAGGCGACCGGTGAATTGAAACTCGACCGCCATTCACGTAGTGCTACGGCCTTGACTCTTTTCAATGTTCTCATTGTGCAGTTGATGATCCGGCTGACCGGGTATCTTCGGTTACGGTGATGCGACGGAACACTTCGGAAAGATCTCCCTCGTCGGTGTGTACATCCATGAGGGGCCATTTCTTCTCACATGCCAAGGCATGAATCTCCGGTGCCAGCGGCCGCCCATCTCCGGGGCGCAGGTACACTGTGCACGTCCGTTGATCTTCTTCGAGTATCCGCAGTTCCGCCAGCGCTGGCAGCCGGCGCAGTTCGGCCTCGGCTTGTGATGCGGGTACGCCCAGCCTGACAGTGGCTGCATTATAGGTGACGCTGCGCCGGCGGAGCTCATCAGGCGTACTGTCCGCCACGATCCGACCCCGGCTGATGATGATCGTACGGCTGCAGACCGCTTCAACCTCTTCCAGGATATGAGTAGAAAGAAGGATTATCTTCTCCTGACCCATGCGCCGGATCATGTCCCGCACCACCTGTTTCTGGTTCGGATCCAGTCCCTCGGTAGGCTCGTCGAGCAACAGGACTGGGGGATCATGGAAAATCGCCTGTGCGAAGCAGGTCCTCTGTCGGTATCCCTTTGACAGAGTGTCGATAGTCTGATGGCGGACCGGCTCAAGGAAGCATTGTTCGATTATTTCGTCGATGCGACGGAGCTTGGCACGGCCGTGAAAGCCGCGCACTTCACCGATGAAGTCCAGGAATTCTTCCACAGTCATCTCGCCGTAGAGAGGTGTGTTCTCGGGCAAATAGCCGATTTTACGCTGGGCAGCTACGGGGTCCGCTACGGCATCCGTGCCGAGCACGCAAACAGAACCGGTATCCGGCAGCAGATATCCGGCGATTATCCGCATGGTCGTGGTCTTGCCGGCGCCGTTAGGACCGAGGAAACCGAGCACCGTGCCCTTTTCGACCGCGAACGACACCCCGTCCACGGCGACCCGGCCGTTGAACGACTTGCGGATATCTCTGACCTCTAGCAGTTCCGCCATATTCCGGCAAGAAGTACAGTCAACCGCTTTATGACAATCCGCGGACGCGGATGTTCAAAAAAAGGCGTATGCCTCAATGCCGGCTTGGAAGTTGTACTCGGCCGGGTACCGGCTCTCAAGTGTAGAATGCCTTGTCTTTTCCTGTGGGATAATGCTTATTTTCAGCATGCAGTGCTCCCATGGAGAGGTGGCCGAGTGGATTAAGGCCCGTCTCGTCCCGACGCGACCCCAAATCCCGGGTCGGGACGGACGGGGTCTCGCCTCGGCGGGAGCCGAGGCGGACGCACGCCTATTGTGAGTGAAGGCGGCCGGAATTGACGGGACTGCGTAGGGCGGAGAGGTGGCCGAGTGGATTAAGGCGCACGCCTGGAGAGCGTGTGTCCCGAGTAGATCGGGACCGCGGGTTCGAATCCCGCCCTCTCCGCCAGCTATTTCGAGAAGTTGAGCACATTTTTCTACCCTTTTATCTGGAACTGTCTCCTATTGGCGGTGTGAATGCTCCCCGTCAATACTGTGATGGGCATCTTCGAGTTTTTCCTGCGACAAGGGTGGAATTTGCAGTATCAGTACCGGTTTGGGACACTACATGACTCCAATACCCGTGTAGGAGACGAATATTTGTTAATTTGATTACTGATCTCCGATTGCAGATCGGTGCTATCTATCGGGACAGACGACGGACTCTCCGACTGCCCGTATTTTTCATGCTGACTGTAAGACACAAAACCTGTTTGAGGATTTCAGGCACACCCTTGCTGTAAACGACGTCCACGCATAATTTCTGAAAATCCGACAGAATCTTCTAACGCTTCCGAAGGTGATAGAGGCATCGTTGTGTATCAGGAATGGGGTATTCCTCAATCACTTCAAATCGTTCCGAGAAAGTGGCGATAAAGAGATCACGAGTAAGGTCGCCGTACAGGTCGTCGCGTAGAGCGAGCAGGGTCTGAAACATCGGGTCTTTTCGATCCACGTATTCAATGATCAGCATCTTCTTTGTCAGGTCTGCCAGTAGGTCGCGAATAGAGGCGAGCGAAAGGCGTGCAGCGACGAGCAAATGGTGCAGCAGGGCTAGGGCCAGTACGCATTCAGATGTAGCCCGTTCAAGGAATGCGCGCCGCTCTTGATTTCTAAAGCCTACGCCCGGTGTAGGGTTGGCAATATCCACTAGAAGCGGAAGAATCGGTAATTTTTCTTGGCTGGCCTCTCGATATAGCACTTCGATGCAATCATGATCTGTGTCCACTGCCAGTACCGAGGCACCGGTACCAGCTGCTATCCGGCTGTAGTGGCCGGTATTACATCCCAAGTCCAGAACTGTCTGAGGTTTTTCCGCAGCAAGAACCCTTTGAACAAAGTCTGCCTTGGCTATTCGGCCATCGTCGGAATAAGTGCACTTTTTCTGATAGCTTTGCCAGCTACTCGATGGATTCCATTTCTTTTTCAGCCGGAGCACCTTACGCTCCAGCCGGGCCAAGTTCAGGATCTGTGCCCTGGCATCGCCCCGGCTGACGGCAACCCGCTTGCGCAGCGAACGCACCTTGTCTGGGGTGATACTTTTTTCTATCAGGTACTGTAAAAACACGTCGAGAAAGTATGTGGGGGCAAGGGAGCGCAACGGACCGATGATGTAATATGCCTCCTTGGCCGTTAGCCCGTCTAGGCTGCCCAGAAAGAGCTGTCTTGGTGTCAGTCGACGAGTGAGATAGGCAAGAAGGGGATATAAGAACATGCGGCAAAACTGACCATACGCTGGCCAGATATCCATCCTCGTTGGTCTAGCTAGAGAGAGGACATCGACAAATATCGGTTGCGCGTTAGAAAATTGCACGTTGAACGCAGACGCGTCCTTGAGCGAAAAGTTCTGTTCCAGCAGTTTCCGTTGCAATCGCAGGTGTAGCAACGCTGCGTCCGCGAGCATTGAAAAACTCCATTCGTAGGGGTAAGAAATACGTTCCAGGGGGCGATGTCGCAGGAAGTGATGGTATTCCGGGTGGTGGTCCCGCAGCCGGCGATGTACGGGGTCGGCCGTGGGCACGATTTCGGTTGATATCACCCAGCCGCTTGTCTCGAGGTTCTGCCAAAGGGGGGAATTCAGCAGTTTTTCCACTATCGGCCAATGGTCATCGGCGACGGCGCGGTAGATCCCGTTGTCATAACGGAACACGAATCCGGACGGATCCCGATACGACCCCGCGTCGCGCTCAGGTTGACTGGTTCTCATCGCGTTGTGGGCTTGCCGGAGGAGATGGAGCTGGCTTCCTGCGGAACAGGGCTGCGATCCGCTGGCGGAAAAAGACACCCACGCCAATCACGGCGGCGACAAGCATCTGAAGCACGATGCCACCAGTGCCCGGGTCTATGTACGCTACCACCATGCAGAAGACCCACCACTTTCCATAACCGGAACAGACCCAGAGAAATACCATTATCACGCTACACAGTCAAGACACACAAAGGCGCACCGTCCGAGGTGTCGGCGAACACGTAAGAGGGATTATGACATCGCCTCAATGTTCCTATCTTAAGTTGACAACGGAATCCGTCTTGTCCTAGTCAAATATGGGATAGCGAGACACACAATTTAAGGCCATTGGCAAGCCCTTGATGACCGCCTTCAACGGAAGACAAAGTGGGTCCTTCGGCTGGTTTTGCCTGCGGGATCTGCCGTGGTATCCCCTTGCGTTGGCCGCCTACGTGGTACTTGCGCTTTACGCTCAGAATGTCCAAGTCGTCTCTCCATGGCTGGTAATGCGGCCTCTTGTTCTTATAGTCTTCGGCACGTCGGCTTTGTATCTGCTGGTTTTCCTTGTGCTGAGGGATTGGCACCGCGCAGGACTGGTGGTGGCGGCACTCTTATTGGCGACATTTTCTTGGGGACACTTTGTGCGTTTTGTTGTCCCTCCGAATCTTATCTTCTACAAGACACGCTTTTTTGTGGGCTATGCGAGTGTCGTTAGTGCGTTCTTATTCTATGTGTGGAGGCGAAAGAGGACCTTTCAACGTTGGACCTATCCCCTGAATGTGAGTTGTACTGCACTATTAGTTTGGTCGATAGGGTTGGTGGCGACATCGCCTACATGTCGAAGCAGCTTCGCAATGCATTTTCTACAGCCAGCAGAAGCGAAGACACCTTCTCCTGCTTCGGTTCGAGACGGACACTCCGGATATCCCGACATCTATCTTATCGTACTAGATTCGTATCCGAGAGACGACGTACTTTGGCAGCATTTCGGATTCAGGAATGATAATTTTATCCGGTGGTTGCAGAGCAATGGGTTCTATGTAGTGAAATCGAGTCGCAGCAACTATAATAAATCCTTGTGGTCCCTTGCATCTTGCTTCAACATGGACTATCTACACGTTCTTTTACCTGCATGCTCGCCATCGGACAGGAATATCGCGGATCTGTTAAGCCTTTTTCGGCACAACCGGTTATTTTCGCTGCTGCGGAGCCACGGGTACCGTATCTTGGCTTTTCGTACGGGGTTTGATTACCTCGATCTAGACCGTGAAGCGGACATCTATCTTTCTCCAGCAGAACCCATTGCGAATACTTTTGAGATGATGCTCCTTGAACTGACCCCCATCCCCAGAATCCTGGCGCGGATAGGCGGTTCAGAAAGTATGTTTGCACATCATCGCAGGCGGATCCTCTTTACATTTAATCAGCTTTCAGATCTGTCCCAGTATTGCGAAACAGGGCCCCTTTTCGTATACGCGCATGTCATATGCCCGCATGAGCCGATCGTCTTCGACGAAGACGGCCAAGCAGTGCGCTTACAGGACTTCTTCATGTTAGGAGCGGCGCGTCCATCGTGGGTTCCTTTTAGTGATTATGCTGCGGCCTATATTGCACAACTGAAATTTGTCAATCGTATGACTATAAGGGTAGTCAAATCGCTTTCGACCAATGATGTAGTGGCGATAGTATCCGATCACGGCCTATTGAATCCTGAGAAAGGGGATCGCAGTACTACGCTCAAGAATTTTATGGCGGTGCGGATTCCCGCCGACAAAAGTTCTCCAGAGTCGCTCAATAACCTTCGTTCGCTGGTAAATTTATTCCCGGTTGTAATAAGAGCAGCATTCGGTGTGATTGTTCCTTTCCAGGCGGATGAGAGTTATTTTGTCGAATGGGATCACCCCTACAGATACCAGCGATGCGCTCCGAACCTTTTGGAATAGCGGCTATTGCGACTTTGTATGACCTGTAACAGGGCTGTGCGCAACGGGGTCAAGTTGTTTGTTATCCAGCCAGACCGCGAGGCTGCGGCTTTAAGGAACCGGCCACTATAATCGGGTCGTTTCTGATGTTGTCCGGTTGACAGAGTGTCTTTGTGATTCGGCGGAGCTTATCGTAGTGAAAACGGCCAGACGGCGGAATGCGCGGCGCTTTTCGGATTGGTCTACTCTTGCGCGGGAGACCAGCGAATTAAGGATGCTGATAGTCTCATCGTAAACATCGCGTCTGACAGGATAAGGGGTTCCGTCCTTGCCTCCATGTGCAAAGCTGAATCGGGCGGGATCGCGGTAGGATGGTCCATGACCGTAAATGATCTCCGCTGTAAGGGCCAGAGCCCTGATAGTCGCCGGCCCGATCCCACGGCGTCCGATCAAGGATGCAAAAGTCTCCGGTGGATCATCATACGTGGACAGAAGTATCCGGCTGATGCGCCGCGGGTCTATGTCACTGAGCAGGATCCGGTGGCGTGGTGTCAGCCGCAAGTGAGGCAGATCTTTCAGGATTTTCTGCACCTCACGTTGCTCTTCGGTGAGCAGCCGGGTTACATCCTGTTGCATGGGCCGCGCCTCCTTTGCAATCGTATCCACGACCAGCGGTGCAGTTTTCTCGCTGCAGATAGCTGCTTCAGGGCGGATAGTCCAATCCCCGACCTTGTCGGCGACCCAGTGATAACGCCGGGCGAATCCGGCATTGGGTCTGCCCAGCGGATCATTCTCGCGGGCCATCCCTTGCTGTACCACTGCCCAGAGCCCGGTTCGGTCGAAAAAGAAACAATGGTGATAGATCTGAAATCCATCCTGCAACGCAGCGTTGTCTATTTTGGCCGCCATGCGACTGGCGTAGATCAATGGATCGGCGTCCACTCCCAAAGCGTCACAGGCGGCGGCGATTTCCTCCGGCGTCCTGCGCGACCGGCTGCCTTTGCCCCCGCAGGCATACAGGGGAAAATCCGACCCGGCAGTCTGGAACGCGGCTTTGAGTGCAGCGCAGACCGTGGTGGTCAGTCCACTGGAATGCCAGTCGAAGCCCAGCAGGCAGCCGAAAGCCTGGAACCAGAAGGGATCGGCCAGCTTCTGCAGGACGAAGCGGGTGTCGTATTCGGAGACCATGATTTCTACCACCGCCCGCGCCAGACGGATCATCCTTTGCATCAGCCAGGCCGGGGCCCTGCCTCCGTGAAGCGGTAAGTCTGCGGTGCCGGTTCTCATCGTCTCGCAGAAGCACAGTATACCATGTTGCCACGAGCCGTGAATGGCCCGCATAACGTGGTCGGGCCGGCAAGGGGCTCTCCCCTGGTGAACCAGGCTGCGCCGCGTCCGTCGTCGTAGGCCGATCTATTCATCAAATCTGACCAGTATTGGTTCACTCTGGCGGAACATGTTGCGCCAGAGACGGGATTGTGGGACGACCTCCCAGCTCAGGCAGGCCTACCCCGTTTCATGGCGACCAAGGCGCAACGATCATCAGCTGACCACATTGTCCCGGGTACGTGACCCACTTGGCGGTCCCGAAGGGGTGAATAATAATTCAGGTTAGGTATTGCCAGCCGCGTGCTGGTGGGTATGCTATGCGGCTGCAAGCGCTCACAACAGGCAATGCTGGACCGCGGTGCCTCGGAGAGGCATGATGCCGGGGTTCCGTCGTGCGGTCATAGAGACATGAGAAAGGATGATGAAGAGGTTGCTCTTCAGTAACGGATACGGTGGTTTCGACCCCCAGAGTGGCGAGTACGTGATATGGCGTCCGGATACGCCGCGCCCGTGGGTGAACGTCATATCCAACGGGAAACATGGGATGGTGATTTCCCAAGCAGGCGGAGGATACTCGTGGCGTGAACACGCACAGCTCAGCCGGATTACGCGCTGGAACCAGAATCTGACCAGCGACGAGGCCGGCAAGTTCGTATACCTGCGCGATGACCGCACCGGTGCATTCTGGAGCGTGACACCGATCCCTGCGGGCGAGACATTGCGCGACTATGAGTGCCGCCATGGGCAGGGATACACTGTGTTCTCAGGAACCAGCAACAACATCGCGAGTCGTCTGACCTGTTTCGTGGCTGCCAAGGACCCGCTGGAGCTATGGATCCTGGAACTCCGGAATCGGAGCGGCCGGGAACGAAATCTTTCGGTGTTTGCGTATGTGGAGTGGTGCTTGGGAATGGCCCCGGAGGCGGCCCGTGAGTTCGAGAAGCTGTTCATTGAGACTGACTTCCGTCCGGAGGAAAGATGCGTCTACGTCAGGAAGATGCGTTGGGATATCCCGGATCCGGAAGGTCGTGTCTGGTTCCGCCCCTACGACTACGTTGCCTTTCTGGGAAGCAATCGCCGACCGGTTGCCTGCGATGCAAGCGAGCCGGGATTCCTCGGCCGATTGGGTTCCGTGCGCCGGCCGGCGGCCGCGGTACAGGGCCGGCCCG